>Ga0247757_10000095_pt1 | contig 69602 bp, 55 predicted proteins | sample UWRJL126311R4_FD_180929 | JGI IMG/M metagenome (GOLD analysis project Ga0247757, IMG submission 180929) | Plant litter microbial communities from Arlington Agricultural Research Station in Wisconsin, United States - UWRJ-L126-311R-4 | ecosystem: Environmental > Terrestrial > Plant litter >...
GATCCTAATCGCGGTGGCCATTGGTAGCGCGCAAGGCGGGTCCGCGCCGCTGCTGGACGGCGGCTGCTTCGCGCTCGGTGCAGGCTTTGCGACCCTGCTCTCGTCGGTGATCTGGCCAATCTGGACGCATTTGCCGCTGCGTCGCGCCGAAGCCAGCGTGTTCGAGGCGCTCTCACGATACGCCGCCGCGATCGAGGCGTGCGTGCAGACCGGCGTTCCCGAGGGCGATCCACGCTGGAGCGAGCTTGCGCGCATTCACCATCGGCGCATTCGCAATGCCATCGAAGAGGCGCGACGCTTGGCCCTCGGGGGTCGCGCGCGGCGCGCGGGCGAAACGCGAATTGGCAGCAATTTGCGGGTATTGCTCGGTTTGGCGGAGGCGCAGTTTCCGCTTTTGGTAACGCTCAAGGAAGCGAGTGAGCTCGAATCGGTCTCGGCGCGGCGTGCAGTCCTCACTCGCTTGCACCGGCTCGCCGAGCGCAATCTCGACACGGCGACCACGCTCCGCACCCCGAACCTGCGCGCCAACGAGAATTCGCCCACGGTTCCGCCGCCAGGCAGCGTGGCCGACCGCAGCTCATCGATCGCCGCGTTGCTCGAGCACTTGGACGACGCCAGCCGCGCCGCGCAGACCCTGACTTCGGCGTTGGATGCGCGCGTCGATGCCGCACCCGAATCGGTCTACCCCGCGAAGAAGACGCTGCGTGATCGGTTGCTCGCGTGGCGTGGCGAACTCGCGGTCTTGCGCGACGCCTGCTCGCCGCGGTCGACCTTCTTCCACCATGGCGTGCGGGTGGCCTGCACGGTGGGCATCGCGTCACTGGTCGCCCACCGCATCTCCGTGCATCCGCATTGGGTCACGGTGACGACTTTGGCCGTGCTGCAGCCTTACTCGGGGGCCACCGCCACCAAGGCCGCGCAACGCGTGCTCGGTACCGTGCTCGGCAGCATCGCGGCCGTCGCGATCACGCTGCTCTTGCACTCACCGGTGGCGTTGGCGGCCGCCATGTTTCCGCTTTCGGTGGCCGCGGTCGCCACGCATCGTCGCAACTATCGCTTGTTCACGTTCTTCCTGACGCCCGTGTTCGTGCTGATCGCCGAGCGTTTCCAGGGCAATTTCTGGGTCGCGGTCGCGCGCGCTTCGGACGCGGCGGTGGGCGGCGGCATCGCGTTCGTGGCCGCCGTGTTCGTCTTCCCCTCGCGTGAACGCACACGCTTGCCCGAGCTGCTGGCGCGTATGCTGGACGCGGTCGCCAACTACACCGTAGCCGTATTCGAGGGCGTGGCCGATCGCCATACCGACGCCGCCGAGACGCGCATCATGGCCGCACGTCGAGACGCGGGCATCGCGCTCAGTGAGGCCGAGAACTCGCTCGAACGGCTGCTGACCGAACCCCGCCACGATACCCCTGCGGGTGAATACGCTCTGCAATTGATCACGTACGGACGACGCGCCGCGGGCGCGTTGACCGCGGTCGATACCTACGCGGCCCGCGACCTCGCGCGCGCGGCCCCACTCGAAGCACACCTAGCGCGGACGCTGGAGACGTTCTTGGTCGCCACTTTGCACCAAGCGGCGGCCTTCGCGCGCGGACTGGCTCCGGCTCAAGATCCGCCCGTGCCCGAGCTGCCCAGCGGCTTGGATCCACGCATTCATTCTACGCTCGCGCGCTTGCTCCGTGGCGCGCGTTTGCTCGCCGATCTATCGCGCGGCGGCATCGACCGCGTCGCCGCCGAGCGCTAGCGCAGCATGAAAAAAATCAGCACGCCGGTCACCGATACGTACAGCCAGATCGGCAGAAAGACGCGGTTCAAGCGACGGTGACGCACGAACGAGCGGGTGAACGCGAAATAGAACGACGTGAGCGCCAATGGCACCACGCTCAGTGACAGCAAGATGTGGCTGATCAAGAGCGCGAAGTACACCAGCCGAATCGGCCCCGTGCCCGTGAACTTCGTATCGCCGTGCACGAAGTGGTAGCTGAGGTAGCCGACCAAAAACAGCGCCGAACTCGCAAACGCGCTGACCATGAACAGGCGATGCACGGCGATCTTCTTCTGCCGAATGGCGACGTAGCCCGCCACCAGGCACAACGCCGAAAGCGCGTTGAAGCTCGCATTGATGGCGGGCATGAAGCTCAGATCCGGTCCGCCCGCACTTCGCCCGCGCAGCAAGATGAAAGCGATGAACGCCACCGCGACCGTCGACAGCGCGGCGTTGAACGTGAAAAATCTGCGGTCGGAGCGGGGGGTGACCAAAGCGTCGGAGCTCATCGGGCGCATGCCTTAGCATCGCCGGGTCGCCGCGGGCAGCGGCAAAGCGACACGGCCGAAAGGGTGCTGTTCAGTGTACGCTGGCGGAAAAGCCGCCCTGTCACACACCCGACGTCCTTCGTCGGGCGCCGACGACAATGGCGTCGATCGCTCTCAGATCCGCGAGATGCTTCGGCTTACGCCCGAGCCGCGCTTGAAGCGCGTGCGGCGGTTCGTCGAGTCGGTGCTGGCGATTCGAGCCCTGAATGAAACGCGCCCGATTCGCGGAAACCCTGCAAGGGCTAGCGCGGAATCGCGTAGAATTCATCGTCGTCGGGATGGAGTACTCCCGGACGTACCGCTGACTACGCCGGACATCGAGATCGTCCGCAAACGCACGCCGGAAAACGTCGACAGGCTCCTCGGAGTACTCGCCGATCAAGGCAATCTACCGAGACGACCCGCGAAACCTGTCACCCACGGCTTCGCGTCTCTTGGGGGCGGGGCCTCAGCTCTTGCGTCCGATCAACGGAGATTGGGGAGGGGGCGCTCACGATCCAGCCGCGCACCTCGCGCGGCCTCGGGGTTCCCGCCATTCGACGCCGAAGGCTGCGCCAATGCGCGCCGAGACGCGTGACCATCAAAACCCTACCGACACTGAACCACAAGCAACCCACCGCAAAAAAAGTGTGAAAAATGCAAGCGAGCGCAGGCGCGCGGATTGGCGTTCACGGTGGGAAGTCCTAGGCTGTCGGCAAACCCGAGAGGAGCGCGACATGCACACACGAAATCTGGGAAACCTGACGGTCTCTGCCCTCGGGCTGGGCTGCATGGGCATGAGCGAATTCTACGGCGGTCGGGACGAAGCGGAGTCGATCGCGACGATCGACCGCGCGCTCGAGCTCGGGCTCACCCTGCTCGACACCGCCGATGCGTATGGGCCGTTCACGAACGAGGAGCTTTTGGGCCGAGCGCTGCGCGGAAAGCCGCGTGACCGCTTCGTGCTCGCGACCAAGTTCGGCATCGTGCGCGGTCCGCGCCCGCAAGATCGCACGATCGAGGGTAGCCCGGCGTACGTGAAGCAATCGATCGACGGCAGCTTGAAGCGGCTAGGGCTCGATTATGTCGACTTGTATCAATACCACCGTGTCGATGCCAAGACCCCGATCGAAGAGACGGTGGGCGCGCTGGCTGATTTGGTGAAGGCCGGCAAAGTCCGTTACATCGGCTTGTCGGAGGTCAATGCCAGCACGCTGCGCAAAGCCCACGCCGTCAGTCCGATCAGCTCCGTGCAGTCAGAGTACTCGCTGTGGTCGCGTGAACCGGAGACCGACGGGGTGCTCGAAACGTGCCGTGAGCTCGGCATCGGTTTTCTCGCTTACAGCCCGCTTGGGCGCGGTTTCTTGACTGGACAAATCAAGCGCTTCGAGGATTTCGAAGAGGATGACTATCGCCGTTTTTCCCCGCGCTTTCAGGGTGAAAACTTCCAGAAGAATTTGGATTTGGTGGCGCGTATCGAGCAGCTCGCCCACGCTCGCGAAGCGACGGCTTCGCAACTGGCATTGGCGTGGGTAATGGCGAAGTCTCCCCAAGTCGTGCCAATCCCCGGCACCAAACGCCGGAAGTATCTGGAAGAGAACCTGAAATCGCTCGAGCTCACGCTGAGCGCGGACGAGCTCGCCGAGTTGGACGCCGCTTTCCCCGTAGGCGCTGCGACGGGGACGCGCTACCCGGAAGCCATGATGAGTACGGTCGGACGCTGATCTCATCCGCCGCAGCGTGGCAAATTGCGGGTGGCAGTTATGCACTCGCCTATGTTTCGGCGATGAAACGTCGACGCTCAACGGCTGCAGCTGCCCGCGCTTGTTGAACTAGCTCAAACAGGTTTGCGTCCAGAAGTGAGACGGTTCTGCGAGCGCCAGCGGCATCCCTCTTGCTTCGGTGAGGCACAAGCGAGCTCGTAGGGCATCCCCGCGAGCCGCGTCTCACCGATCATGAGCGTTCCCATCCCAATCCCCGACGGCACGGGGCTCGCGCCCGGCAACATCGTGGGTAACAAGTATCGCATCGACGGCTGCCTTGGCGAAGGCGGCATGGGCGTAGTGCTGAGCGCCACGCACTTGGAGCTCGATGCACCCGTGGCGATCAAGGTCGTGCGCGAGGAGTTCGCCAACAGTCCGGACATCGTTTCGCGCGTCCTGTTCGAGGCCCGCGCGGTGGCACGCATGCGTAGCAACCATGTCGTGCGCGTGTTGGACGTGGCGCGACTCGACTCGGGTTGTCCATACATCGTGATGGAGCAGTTGGAGGGCGAAGACCTGGGCCTCGCGCTTTGGGAGCGTGGCTCGTTGCCCGCGCCGCATGCGATCGATTACTTACTTCAGGCGTGCGACGGCCTGTCGGAAGCGCACAGCCTGGGGATCGTGCATCGCGATTTGAAGCCGGGCAATCTGTTCTTGGCCAAGACGCCCGAAGGCGTCGTGCTGAAGGTGCTCGACTTCGGCATTTCCAAGCAAGTGAGCACGCCCCTGCGCTCAACCGCACGCACGTCGCGTACTTCGCTCACGAGCGCGGGCGAACCGGTCGGCTCTCCCTATTACATGGCGCCGGAGCAGATGCGCGCCTCGCCCGACGTCGACGCGCGCGCGGATATTTGGTCGCTGGGCGCGATTTTGTTCGAGCTATTGACCGGTCATTGCCCGTTCGAGGGCGAGTCGATCACCGAGGTGTGCACCAAGGTGATGGTCGACGACCCCCCATCGCTTCGCGCGTTTTCGGACGGAGGCGAAACCGAGCTCGATTCCGTGATCGCGCGCTGCCTGCAGAAGGATCCGAACCTTCGCTATCAGACGGTCGGCGAGTTCGCCAAAGCGTTGCGCGCATGGCGACCGAGCGAGGACGTCGAATTGCTCGAAACTGAGGTCGAGTCGCCACCGGCTCCGCCGCGACGGCGTGTGGCTCCATTGCCGTTGGCGATGGTTGGGCTCAGCGCAGTGCTGGTGATCGCAGGAGTCGGCTTTTGGCAAACCCGTGGCAGCGCCGCGAGCTTGGACTCGGACGAGGTACAACCGATGATCGCGGCCGCCGCCGCGCCGATTTGGCGCGCGTTGCCGGAGCCGCCCACGGTCGAACCCGAGCTCAGTGTGCTGCGCGCCGAGCCCAAGCAAAAGCGCTCCGCTCCGTCGAACGCGTTCCAGGCCGCGCTACTCAAGCCGCAAGAATCAGGGACGAACTGGCCGCTCCCCAGCGAGCCGAGTGTCCCGCCGAGCGCGCTCGATCCGACACTCGAGGAGCCCCCAGAGACGCCCAGCCCGAGCCCTGTCGACCCGGTGAGCGGGCGATACGGGCTGTGATGCTGGGCGTTTCTCGGAACTAGTCGTCGACACGGGCGGGTCCGGCTAAGACGATGCCTCGGACATGTTCGATTTCTTCAAGAACCGACGTCGCGAGGCGCTACGCGCGCAAGCGCTGACTGGAGAAGAGCGCGCCGTACTCGACAAGAACATCCCTTACCTCCGCGAACTCAGCGCGCAGGACCGCGCCGAGCTCGAGCTCTTGGTCCGCATCTTCGTGGCCGAAAAATCTTTCGAGGGCTGCGGTGGGCTCGAGCTCACGCAGGAGATCAAGCTGACCATCGCCGGGCAAGCGTGCTTGCTCCTGCTGCATCGCGAAACCGACATCTACCCGAACGTGGACGCGATCTTGGTCTACCCGAGCGCGTATCGCGTACCGACCCAGGAGCATGACGGCTTCGTGGTCGTCGAGGGAGACCAAGCGCGACTCGGGGAGTCGTGGCAACGCGGCCTCGTGGTGCTCGCATGGGACCACGTGCTGTCGGGCGCTTCCCAGCCGCACGACGGGCAAAATGTCGTTTTGCACGAGTTTGCGCACCAGCTCGACAGTGAAGACGGCGTGATGAACGGCACGCCCGATCTCGGCGCTTCACGCGCCCGCGCGCGCTATACGTCCTGGGCGCACGTGTTGGGCGACGAATTCGACGAGCTCTCGCAACGGCTGCACGCGGGGCGCCGGAGCGACATCGACCCGTACGGTGCCACGAACCCCGCCGAGTTCTTCGCGGTTTTGACCGAGATGTTCTTCGAGAAACCGCGCGCGCTCAAACACCGACACGCGGACCTCTACGCCGAGCTAGCCGAATTCTACAAGCAGGATCCGGCCGGTTCAGCGTAAAACGTCATTGCGCTTACAGCCGAACGCGACCTCCATCTTGCCGTCGCTGGGGGCACTCACGCGCTCGCGGGTTTTCGGGCACAGCACGTGGATACCTCCTACGGGGACGGATGCCGCGCACTCCGCGGAGTTCACGGCCGCAGGCTATCGAGGTATTTCTTCGTCGCACCGGGGCGGGCATGCCCCACTCGCCCTGAAGGGTGATAGGAAAAGTCGGTGCGGTGGCGACAGCTCAAGCAGGTTGGGATTTTCGAATCCTGGCTCTCCGGGGTTACCCCGGAGGATGACCATCACTCGGCGAGAACGCCGCGAGACCTCCGCTCCGCTTGCGCGGGGTCCCGGTCGCGCATGACCAGACACGTTGAGCGCCGCCACCGCACGTTCACGACCCGTGGCTGAACGCGCCACGGTTGCGCGGGCACTTGCGTTGGCCTTTCTGGCTGGAGAGTGGGGCAGGCGCGAACTGCTCGCGGCCGGCGAACGAGTGCTCGGCGAGAGGCCACGCTGGCTGGAACGCTTGGTGCACATGGTGCTCACCCTCCGTCGCGAACCGCCGCACGACGATCTCGAGGCGCTGGCTGAGCTGATCGAAAGCGCACGCGGTTTTCGCTCCGCGTTCGAGCCCGGGGCGAAGCGCCCGCGAATCGCGGTGGTATTCGCGGATCACCCCCGCATGGGGTCGACGCGTTGGCTGCTCCCAGCCTGGCGCACCAGCCATGATCTGGCGGAGTGGTGTGGCTGGAGCGACAGCGAACTCGACTGGTTTGCGGATCTGAAACAACTCAACGCGCGTGGCAACGAACCCGCTTTGCGGCACTACTCATTTCGGTGGTTGGCCAAGCGACACGGCGGCTACCGTTTGCTCGAAGCGCCCAAGGCGCGGCTCAAGCGCGCGCAGCGTCGGATCCTGGACGAAGTATTGGCACGAGTACCGGCGCACGAGGCCGCGCATGGCTTCGTGCGCGGGCGCTCGGTGCTATCGTTGGCCCACGCGCACAGCGGGCGCGCCGTCGTGCTACGGCTCGATTTGGAAGAGTTCTTCGCCTCGGTCGGCGCGCCGCGCGTGCGGCGGGTATTTCGCGGCTTGGGTTATCCCGACCAGGTAGCGCGCGCGCTGGCCGGTCTGTGCACGACCGTGACGCCAGACGCAGTGCGAGCCACCCTGCCCCCTTTGCGCTTCACCGAGTTCCGGGACGCGCACGCCTCGGCCGCCCGGGAGCGGTTGAAGAAGCGCTTGGCGGCGCGGCACTTGGCGCAAGGGGCGCCTAGTTCGCCGGCCTTGGCCAATTTGGCCGCGTTTCAGTTGGACGTACGACTCGCGCACGCCGCGCAATCGGTCGGAGCAAGCTATGGGCGCTACGCAGACGATTTGGTGTTCTCCGGCGACGCAGAGTTTGCGCGGCGCGCGGCGCGCTTCGAACCACTGGTCGGGGCGATCGCCGTCGAAGAGGGCTTCCGCGTGAACCATCACAAGACGAGGCTGATGCGCCACGGCACTCGACAGCGAATGCTCGGTCTCGTGACGAACGTGCAACCCGCGGTCTCGCGCGTCGAGCGCGATCGACTCGAAGCGATCTTGACCAACGCGGCGCGCCACGGGCTGGACAGCCAAAACCGCGAGCGACATCCGAACTTCCTCGAATACCTGCGCGGCCGTGTGGGCTGGGTGGAGGAAGTTCGACCCGAACACGCATCGAAGCTACGTCGACTGCTGAGCGCCTGCGAAGCCGAGCAGAGTGCGCTCGACAATCGCTGACGACCGACATTGGCCTTCGCGCGCTAACGCACCTTGACCACGCGCGTGCCCGCCAAATGATCGTGCAGGCAGCGCCGATCGCTGCGGAAGATGCACAGGATGTCCGCGATCAGCACCAGGCCACCGAGCCCCGGGACGTTCGCGATGCAGGTGGTGGGCAAATAGCGGAGAAATACCAGCTTCGCCAGTGGGGTGCGGCCACCGGAGACGTCTTCGATGCGAATGCCCACGATCCGCTTGCCGATGGTCTGCGCTTGGGTCGCGAGCAGATAGCCGTGTTGGGCGAACCAGACCGCGATGCCAATCACGGCCCAGAGCGCGATCTCTCGAGCGGTGAAATCTTGCTTCGCCAGGAACTTCGCGAACAAGCCGAACTTGTACTGCAGGGGCCCGATGACGAGCGCGGCCAGCAACGCGTCGATCATCGCCGCGACCAAACGTTGCTCGCGCGAGGCGAGCAACGGCGGCAAGTCAGCCAAGCGCGTGCTTGGATCGAGCTCGCCGGATCCGGCGCTGGGCGCCTCGTAGGAATTGAACGGGGACGTCATGGGAGGTGTTTGCACGAGCAGCAGCACTGCTCATCCGTCTCGAAAAAGGCGCTACCAGCGCAGCTCTGTAACCCTCGTGAAACTGTGCGCGGTGTGCAACCGAAGAAAATCTCGCGTTTTGTCAAAAATTGTTCGCGGGTTGCCTGAAACACTGGAAAGAGTTCACAGAAAGGCGCACCGTTACAAATAGTCACAGGCCGCCCTGCCCGCGCAATCGTCGCGAAACGCGCTGCGGGCCAATGTGCCAACGATTCGACATTTGTCGCTCCTGGACAAAAAAGCATTCCCAGCATGCCCCACCCCCAATCGAGCATGAACCGCATTCCCGACGTGCGGCCCGAGCCAGCTGACCCGTTCGCCATGCAATTGGCCCTGTCGCGGGTGCACGCCCGCTTGGTGCCGATGCAACGCGAACAGCAGGGCTACACCATCGATACGAGTGCCGAGGGCTGGTTCGAGTTGCCGGCAGGTCGTGGGTTCGCGGGCTACGGCCTGGGCCGTGCCCTGCGCATGTTGTTGGACGTGCTGCGCGGCCTGACCGCGCTCCACGACACCTTCGACACGCAGGGCGAGAACTTTGCGCACGGTGAAGTCGCGCTGACGCATTTCCGAGTCGACCACGAGGGGGTGTGCCGCCTCGTCCCGTTGACGGCGCGTCACTCTGCGGCCAAGTCGGCTCCGCCGACCGAGGCGCTCGGTCATCTGGCGCCCGAACGTCTACTCGGCGAACGCGTCGATGCCCGCGCAGACGTGTTCAGCGCGGGCGTACTGCTGTGGGAGGCCCTCGCGGGGCGTCGCTTGTTCAGCGAGACCACGGGCGACGCAATCATCGATCGCTTGATGGGTGAAAAACTGCAGATGCCGCAGCTCCCACCGGAGCTGGCCTGGGCGATTCCACTCAAATCGATCGCTGCGCGCGCGCTTGCGGTCGATCCCTACCAACGCTTCGCCGACTGCGCCGAGTTGGCCACCGCGATCGCCATCGTGGCGCGCGAACGTGTGGCCACCCACGCCGAGATTGCCACTTTTTTCGGCTCGAAGGTGCGCTCACTCAGCTCCGTTGCCCAGCCGCGCCCGGTGCCCACGCGTAGCTCCACGTTCCCGAGCGTCAGCCTGCCCGTGACTCCGCCTCCGCCGAGCGCAAGCGCACCCCCACCGAGCGTGAGCGGGCCGCCGTCGTCGCGCAACGGCTTTCCACTGGCGACGCGCTCGGTCACGCCACCGGCCATGCCGGCGGCGCGCATGCCGGAGTCGCAGCGCAGCGTCTCCCACAAGTCGCCGTTCACGGCTTTGCTCAGCGCCGAGGCTCGCCCGACCGCGACTGAAGTGCCCCCGGCCTCGCAGCAGCGACGGAAGACCCTGACCTCGGTCGGTACGCCACTGTCCGCGCTTGCTCCGGTCGAACACGCGCCCGACAGTGTGAGCGCTCCGCCCTCCTGGAAATCACCGCCGCCGATGCCGGTCTGGGCACCGCAGGCCGCGAGCGCACCCGCGTCGCAACCGCCGGCCTCGCAAGCGCCAACATCGTCGTCCGCCGTCGTCTTTCGTTCGACGCTCGAGTCCATTCCGCTGAGCGCCGAAGAAGTAGCCACCTTCCGCCGCTGGACGCCGCGTCGCACATTGGTGGTCGTAGCGCTCGTCGCTCTAGCGGGCGTGATCGCGCTGGTCGCGTTCCACGGTGGCGAAGAGCCCGCAAAGCCCGTGAGCGAACCGGTCTCCAACCGGTCTCTCCTATCGGCACCCGGCATCGCCGGGCCCGAACACGCGGCACCTTTGGGCGATGCCGATCGCGCTGCCGCAGCCCCCGCGTCAGGTAACGACGACGGAAGCCGCGCACCCGTCGCCGCGCCGAAAGAACCACGTCCTACGGGTAAAGCCGCGCCCGCGACCAAGCACAGCAACGCGAGCGCCAACGCCACGAAAGACTACGGGATCTGAACGCTCGCGTGAGCCGAAGCGCGCAAACGCTGCACGAGCTCACTGACCTGTCGCTCGATCATCGGCAACGCCACGCTCGGCGGGGCGTCTGCCACGTCGTCGACGTGCCAAAACTCGACGCGCTCGAGTAGCCGAGGAAATAGTTTTTCTACCAGCGGGCGATGCTCGGCCTCCTTGAGCGCGACCGTGAGCGCCGAGCCTTCGATGTCGGACGCCTGCACGTCACGTGGGCTGCGGAGCACCGCCGGCAGTTCGATCCCGCGCGCGCCTAGAGCAGCAATCGTGTGCGGGGAGATCGGTCCTGGGTTGTGCGTGTGGCACTCGGGCCACAACCCCGCCGAGTCCGCGCGATACGGCAAACCCACGGTGTCAGCCAAGTGGTTGAAGAGAAGCTCTGCGAAGCGGCTGCGGTAGTAATTGCCGCTGCACAAGAACAGGACTCGTTGCGGGGTGGCCTCGGGCATCAGATCCGTAAATTAGCTCGAATTGGAGCGTGCGGAGACGTGGGGACGCGAGCTCGCGGCTTGTTTTTCACGAACGAGGCGCGCTAGACCGTCGCTATGAGCGTTTGGTCGAGCCTGTTCGGTGGCACGCGCAAGGCCGCGAGCTTGACCGAGCTCGCGCCGCCGACACGCGGCTCGCCGACCAGCTATGAAGCGGTCCCCGCCAAGCTGAACGTGAAGTTCCATGCCCATGACGTCGCGGATGGGCGGGAAGGCCATTTTTTAACGGCAGTCACGGAGGGCTTGGTCAAGCGCCGTCAGCGCGAACTGGTTTTGACCTTGCGCCTCGCGCCAGAGGACGACGTGAGCGAGCGCATGCGAGAGCTCAGCCGCTTCTTCGTGACCGTGCTGCAGTGGGCAGAAGAGCGGAACTTGGTCGATAGCTTCGGGGTCACGCGCTTCGGCAAGCGCGGCATCTTCGGCGGCAGCGGCAACGGCCTCTTGTACGTCGACGCGCGCCCATTGCGTGGTGTCGAAATGCCCGGGCGCGCGCTGGCGGCCATCGTCGTCGACGCGGCCGAGGTGGAGACGGCGCTGGCCCACGGAGTATATCGGGTACTGGCTCGGATCGGCGAGCAATCGAGCTGCTTTCCGTATCCGGTTTGGGGCGATGCGTCTCGCCCCACCGTAGCTAGCCCACGTGAAGCCGAGAGTGCATTGAGCAAGCTGCCGCGCACGCGAGCACCGGGCATGCACTTCTTCGTCGAGGGCAAGTGCGTGCGCGTGCGTGTTCCGAGGCACGCGCGCAATATCTTGAGCCGCGGCGTCGGCGCGCTCGACGCGGGCACGCCCTTCGCACTCTTGACCGAACCCGCGCCGAACGCGGATGCACTCTTGGTGTGGTACCCCGGGCAGGCCGATGCCAAAGCGACGTACGCCGACGGTTCGGACGGCTCTCGTCTCACGGGGGGCTGCTTGACGGTCGTACCCGGGGGGAAAAAAAACGAGATCGTCGTGCTGGAGGACGGCTACAAACTGCTGCTCTCGGCCGACACGTGGGGCTCCCTCGCGAGCGCGCTGCTCGGAGAGCGAACCATTTCGCTCCCCATGGCCGACGGCGCCACGCTCGAAATCGAGTGGCTGTACGAACAGGCTACGAGTACCGGCTAACCGCCGTTTGCCTGCGCTTCGAGCGCCGCGAGCTCCCAATTTTCGAACACGCGCGAGCGAACCAAGAAGCGGACCCCACGCGGCGCCTCGAGCGAAAAACCGCCACCACGGCCAGGCACGACGTCGATGGTCAAGTGGGTGTGCTTCCGGTATTCGAATTGCTCCGCGCCCATGTAGAACGGCGCGTCCGCAATCGTGCCCAGCTGCACGTCGCGTGCGCCGATGCGGAACTCGCCGAGCGGGAAGCACATCGGCGCGCTGCCGTCGCAGCAGCCGCCGGATTGATGGAACAAGAGCGGCCCGTGTTCGGCGCTCAGCTCCCGCACGAGCGCGGCGGCGGCCGGCGTCACGTCGACGCGCCCGACGGGAGTGGACATCTCAGAAAAATCCCATCGGGTTCGGATCGTAGCTGACCAGCAGGTTCTTGGTCTGTTGATAGTGCGAGAGCATCATGACGTGATTTTCTCGACCAATGCCCGATTGCTTGTAGCCCCCGAAGGCCGCGTGCGCCGGATAGAGGTGATAGCAATTGGTCCACACGCGACCCGCCTGAATGGCGCGCCCGGCGCGATAGGCCGTGTTGCCGTCGCGCGTCCAAACGCCCGCGCCGAGGCCATACAACGTGTCGTTGGCGATCGAGATCGCGTCGTCGAAATCTTCGAAGCTCGTGGTCGAGACCACGGGACCGAAGATTTCTTCTTGAAAGACTCTCATCTTGTTCTGGCCCGCGAACACCGTCGGCATGACGTAAAAGCCACCCGCGAGGTCACCTTCGAGTTTGGCGCGCTCGCCCCCCAACAAGACCTTGGCTCCTTCTTGCCGACCGATATCGAGGTAGCTCAGGATTTTCTCCAGCTGATCGTTGGATGCCTGCGCGCCCACGGTCGTCTTGGGATCGAGCGGGTTGCCGGGAACATGCTGCTTGGCGCGCTCGATGGCTCGCTCCAAGAACTCCCCGTGAATGCTCTTTTGGATCAGCGCGCGCGAGGGACAGGTGCACACCTCACCCTGGTTCAGCGCGAACATCCCGAACCCTTCCAGTGATTTGTCCAGGAACGAGTCCTTCTTCGCCAGCACGTCTTCGAAGAAGATATTCGGGGATTTGCCGCCTAGTTCGAGGGTGACCGGGATCAAATTCTCGGACGCATACTGCATGATCAGGCGCCCCGTGGTGGTCTCACCGGTGAAGGCGATCTTCGAGATGCGATGACTCGACGCTAGCGGCTTGCCTGCTTCGACGCCGAAGCCATTGACCACGTTCACGACGCCCGGCGGCAATAGGTCGCCGATCAGTTCCATCAGCACCAAGATCGAAGCGGGCGTCTGCTCCGCCGGCTTCATCACCACGCAGTTTCCAGCGGCGAGTGCGGGAGCAAGCTTCCACGTGGCCATTAGGATCGGAAAGTTCCAGGGAATGATCTGACCCACGACACCGAGCGGTTCGTTGAAGTGGTAGGCAACCGTATTCGCGTCGAGTTGCGAGGTGCGGCCTTCCTGCGCGCGAATGCAGCCCGCAAAGTAGCGAAAGTGATCGATCGCGAGTGGCAAGTCTGCGGCGAGCGTTTCACGGACGGGCTTGCCGTTGTCCCAAGTTTCCGCGATCGCCAAAAGCTCCAGGTTTTGCTCCATGCGGTCGGCGATCTTGTTCAGGACAATCGCGCGCTCGGTGGCGGACGTCGCGCCCCAGCTAGCTTTGGCCGCGTGCGCCGCGTCGAGGGCCTTCTCGATGTCCTCCGCGGTCGAACGCGGGATTTCACAAAAGGCACGCCCCGTAACCGGCGTGACATTTTCGAAGTATTGGCCTTTCGTGGGCTCTTTCCACTGTCCACCAATGTAGTTACCGTAACGGCTCTTGAACTGAATCTTCGATCCTTTGGTGTTTGGGGGCGCGTAGACCATGGTTTCTCCAGCTGGGTTGGGGTTGCTCGTGTATCGTGCGGGGCAGAAGAGCAACATCTGGGCCCAGCGAAAAACTGGGAAAAACGGCTCGAATCATGCGATCGGCAGCGATGCCCGAGTGCTCCGCGAACGCGTCGCTTCGGAGCGACTTGTTCTAAAACGGAACACCCCTGACGCGCCGCGTGAGCAGCTTGCCAAATGTTTCACCACGCTGACGCACGCGACGCCGAGTGCCATACTCAGCGCGTGTTGGTACTGGCGAAACCGACGACGAATCCCGTGCGCGAGCGTTGGGCCCGCGCCGCAGGCCTAGGCCTACGCCGTGAATCGGACGCTTATCCCGATGGCATCTCGGCTCTTGAACTGAGTGAGCGGCGCGAGCGTCTGGACGATATCTTACGTGAAGAACGCGATCTGCTCGAGCCCATGTCCGCCCGGTTGGTGCGTGGCCCGCTCGTGGCGATCGTCGCCGATCGTGACGGCGTCATCTTGTCGGCGCACGCCGACCGCAGCTTCGTCGATCCCGTGGCGCGCCTGCGCCTGATCGAAGGCGCGCGTTGGGGTGAGTCGACACGCGGCACGAATGCCATCGGCACCGCGTTGGCAGAGGGCGAAGCGGTCGGCGTCGTGGGCAAAGCGCACTTCGAGCACCGGAACCGCGACTTGTTCTGCTACGCAACGCCGGTGCGCGACATCTACGGCGAGATCGTGGCCGTGCTGGACGTCACCGGGCCACTGCGCTCGCACGACGTGGCCGTCGGCATGGCCGTGCAAGCCGCTGGGGTCGCCCTCGAACGAGCGCTGCGTGTGGTGGCGTACGTCGACCCGCGCAGCGGCACATTGGCCGCGGTGGAGCGCTTGGTGATGCGAGCGGCGGGCGCCACGATGCTAATCGAGGCCAGCGGCAGCGTACGCGTCTTGAACGCGGCCGCCCGCGAGGCGTTCGGCGGTGAGTCGCGCTTGGACTGCCAACGACTGTTCGGCATGTCATTTCACGAGCTCTTGGCGACGGCCGCCGGGCGGGGTGGCATGCGCTTCGAAACCCAGGCCGGTTCTTGGAAGATCGCGATCGATCCCATCACCGGCGCGGGCGCCAGCCTACTCGCGGTGCTCGTGCATTTCGAACCCGAACGCGCCAGTAGCGCCCCCGCCGCGGAGCCACCGAGCCCACCAAAGCCCTCACCCACCGCCCACGCGTTCGCCGCCATCTTGGGGCAAGATCTGGCGCTGTGCGAAGCGAAGCGCAAAGCCGAACGTTTTGCGCGTACCTCGCTGCCCGTGCTCTTGCTCGCCGAAACCGGCACCGGCAAAGAACTGTTCGCCCGCGCGCTGCACGCGGCGAGCCCCGTTCGCGAGGGAGCGTTCGTGGCCGTCAATTGCGGCGCGCTCGCGCCCGAGCTGATGCTGAGCGAGCTGTTCGGTTACGCGCCGGGAGCGTTCACCGGCGCCCTGCGCGGCGGCTCCGAGGGGCGCATTGGCGCGGCTCACGGCGGCACGTTGTTCCTCGACGAGATCGCGGAGATGTCCGACGCCTTGCAGGCGGCGTTGCTGCGCGTCTTGGACAGCGGCAGCTACCAGCGGCTGGGCGAAACGCGCGAGCGCCACGCGCAGTTTCGGCTGCTGTGTGCGACCTGTAAAGATCTGCCCGCGCGGGTGGCGGAGGGCAAATTTCGCCAAGATTTATGGTACCGCATCCAAGGCGCGAGTATCACGCTGCCCACGCTGCGCGAACGCACGGACACCATCTGGCTCGCCGAACAGCTACTCGACCAGCTGTCGTCGTCACCGCCCGCCGCTCGGCCGCCGCTCTCGCCCGCTGCGCGACGCCACATCAGCCAGCATGATTGGCCCGGCAACGTGCGCGAGCTGAAGAGCGCGCTGACCCATGCGCTCGCCCTGGCCGAGGGTGAAAGCCACATCGAACCCGAACACTTTCCGCACCTGTTCGCGATCTCGACCAAATCCCCGGACACGCGCCCGGCGCCGATGACTCGCCAAGGCATCGTGCGTGACGCGATCGAAGCCACGCTGCGCGCCTGCGCCGGCAACGTGAGCGAGGCCGCACGCCGGCTGGGCGTCGGCCGCGGCACGATTTACCGCACCATCAGAGACTCGAAACCCGACTGACCTCAGGAGCGCCGTGTGCCTAGAGCATCCGCTTTGCGAGCAGAGCGAGGGTGCGTGGGTCGCGCACTCGTCTTCGCAATCCAGCGAGCGAACCGCGCAGATCTGCTTCGGAAATACGGCGAGAGTGGGCTAAGTCGACGACACGCACTCGTTCCAGCACCGAGCGCGCGAAGGGTTCGTCGTCGACCGAGATCACGAGTTCGAAGTCTTTGTCGTTCTCCAGGCTGCGGCAGTTGAGGTTGGTCGACCCATGGATCGAGAAGCGCTCGTCGAATACGGCCATCTTCAAATGGTTGAAGTGGTTTTGATATTCGTACAGCTCGATACCACACGCCAGGTAGCGCTCGTATTCGTGCTCTTGCGCGTCTTGACTGAAAGAGTTGTCGTTGTGGCGCCCCGCAGGGACCACGAGTTCGATCGAGAGCGCGGGGGTTGCGGCCTTGGCCGCGCACAGCGCTTCCGCGATCTGCGGATGATACAGATACGGATTCTCGATGAAGATCGAGTGACGCGCCTCGCGTATCAGACGTAAGTAGAGCTCCCGAACGCCGTTCGGCTGATCGTTCGGTTCGTTGCAATGAATCCGGGCCAGGCTCAGCGCTTGCCCACGCGCGGGAGAAGTCGCTGCTAGCGCGGTGCTCTGTCCGTAGTCGTCCCCGCCGTCGAGCACCCAACGATCGTGGAACGCGGAGTCGAGTTCGAGCGCGATCGGCCCCTCGAAGCGCGTCAGGCTGTCGTGCCACTTCCACCAGGGCTCGGGCAGGCCGGCTCGCTTGCGCTCTTCGCCTTCTTCGCGAGCGTCCTTCTGCGGGTCGAAAGGGACGTGAAAAAGATACTGCGCGCCGATGTTCGCTCCCCCACAAAAGCCGATGCGACCATCGATGATCACCAGCTTTCGATGGTCGATGTGCATGTCGTCGACCGCGATTGCGCCCCGTATCTGTTGTGCGACCGAACGCAGGCGCGCATCGGCCACCGTGACCTCCGCGTCGTAGTCGATGTTCGTGTTCTGAACTTTCACGCCCGCCAAAGTCATCAGCTCGCACAGCGGCTGCACATCCGTCGGGTCGTAGTCGATGTCCGGGTCGTGCTTCATCATCTCCTTCTCGCCCGTCGAGAAGGGGTCGCCCATGGCCGTCTTTTCCATGTTCAGTAGCACGCGCACGTCTAGCCCCACGCGCGCCTTGGCGGCCAGGGCCTCGGCCACTTCTTGTCCGATCGGATCGCGGAAGAACAAGAAGATCGAGACGTGGATGAAACGCTCGGCCGCCATGATGTCCGCGAGTAGCGCGGGCAAGATGCGCTGCCCGTCGACCAGCAGCTGTGCGTAGTTTGTGGTCATGGCTGGCTTCAATCGAGAAGCGGTCGCACGTCGACCTCGGCATCGCTCAAGATCGTGGCATAGCGATCGGCCCAGGCGATCGCATCTTGCAACGCCGGCAGCTCGAGGATCGAAAAGCCCGCGATCAGTTCTTTCGACTCCGCGAAGGGACCATCTACCCAGGTGCGCTTGCCCCCAGCGGGCCGCGCGCGAACGCCTTTCGAACTCGGCGCGAGGGTGTCCGTGACCAGCAGTGCGCCCGTATCGCCGAGCGACTCGCGGACGTTGCTCAGGGCCGCCGCGTGCGACTCTTTCTCGTTCGCGCCGCGCTCGAACGCCGCATCGGCCTTGGAGAGCAGCAAGACCTGCAGGGGAATATCACCCGCGGGCTTGGGCATGATGCCCAAGTCCCACGGCTCGACGACGGGGCCGACTTCCACTTCCACCTCACCTCTGGCCAACGCATAGCGCTGCGCGTACGTAACGGCATCATCGAACGATTTGACCTTGAGCATCGTGTATGACGCGAGCAGCTCGTTGTTACCCGCGTACGGCCCCGCGGCCACACGGCACGTGCCCGCAGCGCTGCTGACGCGCGCGCGTTTGGCGCTCGGGTGCAGGCCGGCTCCGGTGACGAACACGCGTTTTTTCAAGCTCTCTTGCACGAGCGCCCCCATGCTCTGAATGATCTGCGAGTCGGGCGGGCCGCCCGCCTCCATCTTTGCGTCGACTTTGTGCATGACCATGAAGCGCATGAACGTTCTCCCTTGGGCTGGGCGTCGCTCTTAGCTCCGGCCGCGTTCGACGTCGAGCCCCGCCGACACGAGCGTTGGGGCCTCGGCTTTCTGATTCGCCGCGCCGACTCTTCTTCGGCATCGTCGGTGTCGTTGCGCTAGGGTTCGCGGCGAAAATGCCGTTTTCCCTCAGGGCACGAATTCGCAAACTCTCGATCGCCGAGCGAGTCGGCGTGTTGGCGTGGCTCGTCGCTCTGGGAACCCTGCGTTACCGCATTCCATATGGGGTCAGTCACCGCGACGAGGCATTTTACAGCGCGATGCCGTACTCGTTCTTGATTGGCAATCAACCGTTCTTCGACGAGCGCGCGATCCATCAGAGCGCGGGCACTTTGCTGCTGCCGATCTATCGAGCATATCTGGCTCTGACCGGATCCGCGGACGGCATCATCCTTTTCAATCGCTACTTGTATCTGCTGTGCATCGGCTTCTGCTCGGTGCTGGCTCATCGCCTGCTCGTACGCTTCACCAGCTTTGCGAGCGCGTGTTGGGCCGCCGCATTGCTGGTCGCATTTGGCTACTTCAATCTGTTCGCGCTCAGCTACAACACGCAAGGCGCGCTCGGCTTCTCGTGCGGGGTGCTGCTGTCGGCCCATGCTTTGTTGGGGCCACGCCCGGGGCGTGAATTGTTCGTGGCCAACCTGTGCTTCTTGGCCGCCATCTACAGTTACCCGGGCTTGGTGGTGGCACTCTTGCCCTACAACGCCACCGTGATCGCCTGGCTGTATTGGAAGACGCCCCGTTCCGCTTGGCGGAGTGGGCTACTCGGGCTCGGTGCCGGATTGGCCTTTGCGCTTACGGCATTGGCGGCGTTTGCGCGATGGCTCGGCGAGGCGCGCTTCGAGCGGCTGCGGGAGTTCCAGATGGCCCTGGGCTACGGCAGCGTCAGCGGGCTCAGCAAGCTCGATTTCTATCACTCGAGTGCCTGGAGTTGGCGCTGGGCGCTGCTGGCGTATGGCACGGTGTTCGTGCTGTTGCCGCTCGCTTGCTGCTCGTTCAAGCGCCGCCTCTGGCTCATCGCGTTGGCCGGCGCTTTCGGCTGTATTGCCAGCTACTGGTTATCGTTGCAAGTCACGCAGACGACCTCCGCGACACACTTCTTCATGGCCATCACGCTGCTCGCGCCAGCGTGCGTCGCGCTCAATCGAAGTTGGCAGCGGGGGCCGTTCTTGTTGGTCTTGGTTTGGGCACCGTCCGTCGTGTCGATGCTCGCGATCACGTACTCGAGCTCGAACGGCTTGCTGGCCGCGCTACTCGGCTCGATGGGTGCAACCGTCGCCGGGGTCGGCGCGTTCGGGGCCCTGCTCGAGGCGCGTGCACGAGCGAATCCGGACGCCCGCGTGGGCTATCACCTCGTGCTGATCGCATTCGGCGCGGCGTGCCTCGGGCTCGAGATCCACAGCATGTTCCGCTACGTTTACGACGAAGCGGGGGCAACGTGGGGCGTTCACGACACACGCATCCGGTCGGGGCCGATGCGTGGAACGATCACCACTCGCGCGAATGCGCTGACGACCGAAGCCGTCGATCGAGATCTGAAGCAGCTGGCCGACAACGCCCGGACCCTGACCATCTTCGACGGCTTCGCAACCGGATACATGTCCACGCGGCTGCGGCCGCAGACCTGGTGCCAGTGGATCTATTGGGGTTTGCCCGAAGCCTTTGCCAAGAAGTTGATGAGCGAGACCTTCGGCCCCCCCGCCGAGCTGCCTGACCTGGTGCTGAAAATCACCGTCGAGAAGGAGTCCAAGCGGCTGTGGGCCAAATACGAGCGGAAGCACTACCACCTGCTCGTCGAGCGCAAGGAGCTCGGCTACGTGATCCTCGAGCGCGATGCTCACGGGGCCAAACCGCGTTGATCTTAGAAAGCTCACTCGCGCCGCCAAAGAAGGGTAGGCCGCGCGGGTCGAAGACATGATGCGCAGCCTGGTTTTGCTCGCGGCTCTGGCGGCATTGGCCGCCGCTCCCGCGCCACCGGTAGTAGATCTAGCCGCGGCCCAGCGCTTGCTGCCAACCCCAGCGGCTTGTGATGCCTTGCCTTGCCTGATCGCCCACGCCTACCTCGAAGATCCCAAAGCGGCGAAGGTTGCGCTGGAACTATTCCAGACCACCGGGGATGTGGCCGGCGTCGGCCCGGAAGAGGTGATGGACGGCGGCTTCCGCGGCACGATCAAGCTCGTCCCGCAGCTGCCGATCCACGGTTATCGAAAGCATTTGGTCTGGGTCGCCGACGGCAGCCAGAGCATCGATCGATTTTTCGACTCGCTGTTCGCAGGTCAGCCCAAGCCGAGCTATCGCTGGCACGCCTTGCAGTTTCGTTTCGTTCGATCCCTCGTCAAGCATCGACCGAGCGCGTATGCCTTCGCTTGGACGATCGAGTACAACGTAGAAGGGTCGCTCAACACCAGCGCCAAGAGCGTGCGGGAGACGCTATTTCACGAGCTGTTCCATCTCAATGACGAGGCCCATGGGGATTGGTCGGCGGCGCAGCTCGGCGCGGACTATCGCGCGATCCTGAAAAAATGCGGCGCGCGGCCGACCCTCGCATGCTTTTCGCCGTACGCGCCGAACGATACGCGAGTGCGCAGCGGGACCTACTACGCTTTCCAACAGAACAACAGTGAGACGGTGCACGAGTATGCCGCCGAACTCGCCGTGCGCTACTTCAAGGAGCAGAGCGAGATGCTCGGCAAAGGCCGGCTATCGCGACGCGCGTTCAAATGCGGCCCCGCCGAGAATGCCCGCGCGTGGCGCGCCTTGGTGAGCGAGTTCTTCGCCGATCGCTATTTGGTGCCGGCCTGTTGAATGACGCGCGGGCCGCGCTACTCGCTGGCCCAGCGATAACGCACGCCGAGCTCCGTGAAATCGCCACCGGCCAAGCCGATGCGGTCCGGGCTGGTGACGGTGAAGATGAAGCTGCCGCGAACGTCGACGCGGCGAGACAACGCGAGTCGCAAAATCGGTCCGACGCGGATGGTGCGCGAATCGTCGCGCTTGGGTACGTCGAGCAAATCGATCGCGGGACCAATGCTGTGCTGTTTGCGCGCACCGAAACGGAACACATACGCCAGGCGGGTGCGCCAGACGAGCGGCGGATCGACGATGATGTGAAGCGTTTCTTCGAAAGCGCTTTGGCCCTCGGGCACGCCCGTCACGTACGAGGCACTGCCCCGCATGAGCAATCGTCCGGGACCGATATCGAAATTGAGATCGAGCTCCGCTTCGTACGTGAGCGTGCGTGAGGGCTTGCCGGAAGTGTTCTCCAGATCCAAACGCTGATAGCTGCGCTGGGTCGGCATGTAAGTGTGCTCGAACGACGAGAAATAGCGGGGGCCGAAGCGAAAATCGAGGTGCGGGATCTCGATCCGCAGGCCGGCGTAGGCGCCCAAGCCGTTCTGGGAAGCGATCGGGTTCGCGTCGATGCCGATCCACTGTGTGAACGGACGCCCGTAGCCGAGCGACAAGCGCGGGCGGAGGTAAACGAACCCGAGATCGACGGTCGTGGCGATGAACTTGCGCGGCGGCAGGGTACCCCAGGAGCGCGCCATGCGTGGATCGATCAGCGCGTCTTCCGGGGTCGGCAAGAGGCCGAGGGGTGGCTCCGGATCGGGATAGCGCTCGCCGGCGGGCTCTGCGGCGTTTGCCGGACGAGCGCAAATGAACGCGAGCGCGCAAAGTGCAAGCGCGGTCAGGCGGGTCGGAAGTGCGCCCATCAGAAGATCCCCAACAGGCCGACACCGCCCGGAGACGGGATCAGGTGCAGTTGCATTCCGGCCATGGTGGTCGCGGGGCTGGCGCGACGGCTGTAGTGAAGCAAGGGCACTCCGTAGCCGACCAGCGTTCCCATCAACGCGCCGGTGATGATGTCCGTTGCATAGTGCACGTCGGATACGACGCGAAAGGTCGCGGTGGTGGTGGCCACCGCGTAGCCACCCGCGCAACTCAACGCATCCCACGGCGCTCCCAGCAACTCGTGCTTGAAGTGATGCGTGCAGATCAGCGCGGCGCTGGTGAAACTGAACGACGCGTGGCCACTGAAAAAGCTGCGATAGTGCCCAGAGTTTGCGCAATCGATGGCATCGGCGGGTAGCTGTTCCGAGCCGCAATTGCGACCGTAGGGGCGCTCACGGCTGACCAACACGTTGGTCACGCCCTGAATGGTGCCGGTGATGGCCAGCGTTTCGACGTCGATTAGCGCCATTTCTTGCGCGACTTCGCGGCTGCCGCGGTACCACCAGGCGGCCGTCAGCGCATCGGCCGCGAACGGCCAAGACACCATCAGCGACAGCCCGACGTCCGATGCGTCGCGAAAGATGTAGCGATTGGGGAGGGTGTCCGCTCGCAGCGCGTTGCGCACGCTCTCATCGAACCACAGACCACCACCGAGCGAGTGCTGCGCGCGCGGATGCACGATGGCAGCCGCCAAAGTGATTGCCCCGCCCGCCCCCGCGATGAAGTAGTTGGCCGTCGAGAAGCGTTCCCACTTCCAGACCAAGGGCGGCGGAGGATCGACCGAGACCAGAGTCGGCACGTAGCCTGGCAACAAGGGTGACACCGGCGCTCGCTTTGGCGGCGGCAACGAAGCCGGGCTCGCCGACACAGCAGGCACTGGAGCGGGAGCGGGAGTCGCCGCTGCCGTACTCGCGTCGTTCGTTTGCGGTGCGGGTTCGTCGGCGAGCGCAGGTCGAACAGCGAGGAGTAAGCTACAACCGACAAGGGTAGCCGAGGCCGCGATCGACGATCTCGAAGCAAGAGTCTGCAGGCCGAGGATGAGAGACACAGAGAGTCTCTCAACGTGTAGCAGCTTCCGGCTGCGACTTCAGCACCCGTGAGCGGTAACCTACTGACGACAATTTGCCACAAATTCTCGGGCGGTGTCCGCCGGCGGTCTGCGCCGCACCGAGGCCGAAGAGCCCCCCGTTACGATTGCGACGGCAGCGGTGGACGAACACCGATTGTGCGATCGATGCTATGAAACAGCCATGAAAACGAGCGCATTGGCGACGGGTGTACTGCTTTCGCTGAACCTGGCAGCGTGCGACCATCCTGCGGCACCGGTTGCGCCCGAGGCGCCCGCCGAGGTCCCCGCGACACCGTCGGCGATACCCGCCGCTGAGCCGATGCCTGCAGCCAGCGAGAGCGTTCCGGCCGCCAATCCAGCGCCACCGCGGGGGAAGCGCGCACCTTGTACGACCGATCAGAGCTGCAATCGCGATCCATCCGTGAGTGCGCTTTGGGGGCGGTGCGTGAAAGAAACCGGCGTGTGTGAGTGCAATGCGGGCTTCGAGCTTCACCCGGGCGGCCACTGTCAGCCGATCGCGAAGTGAATGAATCGTATCGTCAGCGCCAACTGCCCGCGATGCGGCGCGCAGCTTCAACCCGCGCCCGGCAGCGACCAAGCGACTTGTCAGTACTGCGGGACGACGTCCTTCGTGCAGCGCCCACCACCCGTGCCCCTGCACCGAGCGTCGGTTTCGCGCAAGGGCAACCCGGCCTTGCTGTTCGCGGCCCTCGGCGCCGCAACGGCCGTCTTCTTGGGCATCATCGTGACCGTGGTCGTTCTGACACGCGGCGTCGCGCCGAGCGGAGGTTCGAGTCCATCGTCGGCCCGCGGCACCACGGTGGGTGAAGTGTCAGCCACGGCGAGCGTCGTGGCGGCGGAACCGATTCAGGCGCCCCCCGTCGAAATCCGCGAAGATTTCACGCCGCTCGTCGCGGACGTGGATGGCGACGGAACCGCAGACGTCGTGGCCGCGATCGCAACCACCGATGCCGATCGCAGTCAGCACTACGCGGCCTTCAGTGGCCGGGACGGGCACGAACTGTCGCGCACGCCGGCCGTTTCCGACCGAAATGGCGCGGTGACGGCCGTGGTTGCCCGGCGCTTGATTAGCGCATCACGCGCGGGACAACTCACCGGCTATGGACTCGCCAATGGCAGTCAACAATGGACGACCGCCCTCGGCGCGCGAGCCACTGCCTTTTGCAGCGCCAAGAACAGCGAGACACTGGTCGTGGCTACCGACGAACGCCGTCAATTGGCGATCGATCTGACCACGGGTCGGCAGAGCGAGACCAAGGACCCGTGCAACGTGCCCATCACGCGCGCCGGAAACAACGACGACCCGCGCGATCGCCACGACTACGACGCGCCGCCAGGCACCGAAAGCTACCGCTGTGGCGGCGTGACGGTGATGGGCAGTCAGAACTACACCGTGCCCGATCAGTGCCTCGTGCGCGCGCGCATCGACACCGATCGCTTGGACGGCTTCATCGGTCACCGGCTGTGGAAGATCGAGCAGAATTGGCTCGCGTTCGGCATCCGCAATCCGGGCGCGCGGGTGCCGATGGTGGCCCTGGTTTCACGTGGCAAGATTTCGTGGAAGGCGGCGCTGCCGCTCGATAACCCATTGGAGGCTCAGGAAGGCTCACCGCGCTTCGCGGGCTTGGCAACGAATCTGATCGTCCTTGCCTACGCGAGCGAAAAAGATCGTCGGCCATTCGTCACTGCGTTCGCCGTCGCCGACGGCACGCGGCGCTGGCACGTGGCCTTGCCCGAAGGCACGAAGAACATCTCGAGTTTGGCCACGAGCGCCAATCGCGTGTTCATCCGCGCGGAGAAGCAGCTGCTCTTGCTCGACGCGAGCAACGGCCAACTGGTCGCGTTGGTTGGACGAGAACGCTAGCGTTTGGCTGAGTTCTTGGCGATTCGGGCCTTGAGCAACTTGCGCACGAGAGCCGCCGGCAGCGGTTGTTCCGGACTGAAACGCAGCGTGCCGCGGCCGCTCGTGTCGTAGTCGGCCAGCTCACCGGCTTCGGTTTCTTGCACGCCGTAGATGGCACAGTGTTTTGTGGACGCGCCGAGCCACAGCAGCCATTTCCCATCGCGCCGAAACGCCGGCATATTATAGCTAATGGCCTCCTCCACCTGGGGCACGACGGAGTGGACGATCTTGCGCAGCCGTTCGAGCGCGAGGCGCTGTTCGGTAGGCAGCGGCGCCAAGTAAGCGTCGATCGTTTTGGGCGGTCTTTTGGCGCCGGCCTTGGGCTTCTTTTTCGCGACCATGGGGACTTGAAGTGTAGTCGGATTCAGCCGGGGCAAGTGGCGGTGAAGAGGTTGCGCGTGTCGGCCGGCGCACAGACGCCACTCACACGGTCGCATCGGCCATGCCAGCTCGGTCTTGCTGTGCCCGAGGGCCGATTCATGACCCCGCAACGCCGATGCAATCTCACCCGGCTAGCGGTTCGAACGTTTGGAAGTTCTTCTGCCTTTCGGCACACTCGGGAAGGCGTGTTCGCTCGCGCTGCCGACGGCATCGAACAGCCAGACCATGCCTGCATCCGGCATGGCTGATTTCAGGGCAATTGCGCGTAGACCGTAAGCCCGCACCTCGAACGGGGCCTCCACCCAGCCAACTCCGAAGCGCGCGGCATGAGCCGTTGCTAATCCCCGGGGTAGAGCGGTGACCAGCTCCGTTTCGGCTAGCGAGGCCAGCGCCAGCATGAAATTCGGCACGACCAAGGCGACCCGCCGGGACAGCCCCTTCTCGACCAAAATGTCATCGATGAAACCGTGCGAATCACCGCTCACCGAGGCCAGTACGTGTCGAGCCTCGCAGTAAGCCTTCAGCGTCGGCTTCTCGAGTAGCGGATGATCGGCCCGGGCTGCGATCACGAAGTCTTCCCGGAACAAGACGCGCTCCGTGAAACGAGCCGGCACCTCATCCAACGGAGCGATCGCAAGGTCGACCGTTCGTGCCTCGAGGTCGGCCAGAGCCGTTTGCGGAAACACATTCCGCACGCCAATGTCGATCGACGGCGCGGCCTGGCGAAGTTGAGCGAGCAGCACCGGTATCACCGTAGCCGCGACCGAGTCCGGCATACCGAGCGTGAAGCGGCGCGTCGAAACTCGCGCGGTGAACGGCGTGGCGCTCCCCACCACATGGCCAACGCGCGCGAGGATGTCGGCGATCGGGGCAGCCAACTGGAGCGCTCGCTCCGTTGGGACGACCCCTTTGGGCACGCGTAAGAACAGCGGATCGACGAACAGGCGGCGCAGGCGGCCAAGCCCATGACTGACTGCGGAGGGCGATAAATTCAAGGCGCGCGCGGCGCGAGCCACGTTGCGCTCACGCAGCACCACGTCACAAAGCACGAGCAAATTCAGGTCCACGCTCGCTAGCTGCATAGAATTCAGCATATTCATGAAATCGTATCACTTGCTGCAGCATCGACCAAGCGGCACGGCTAGCGAGTGAAGCGAGGGCGATTTGCAGCCCCTCGCGAGAGGAGAATTCATGAACGCCGCCTACTATTGTTGGATCATTTTGGGTTCGTTGGTCACCGCCAGCTGCGTTCGACCGCCGAGTGACGGCCGCGCACCCGAGCAAGCGACGGAGCTCGTCACTTTTTGGAAGAACGCCGGCCAAAGTCAGTGGTTCGCCAAAGACCGCGAGTTCGACGACCGCTTTCGCGCGCGGTTCATCGGTTTGCACGAGGCAGCGGCGCGCGGCGATCTAGACGCCTGGCAGGCGTCCGCGATGGGCACGCTCGCGCTGCTCCTGCTGCTCGATCAGTTTCCGCGCAATTCCTTTCGAGGCACACCGCGGATGTACGCAACCGACGCGCGTGCTCGCCGCGTCGCCGATCGAGCCATCCGTGACGGGTACGATCTGGCCATCGATCCATCGCTACGCCTGTTCATGTACCTGCCCTTCGGTCATTCCGAAGACCTGGTCGATCAAGAACGATCCGTGGACCTCGCGCGGCGCCTGCTCCACCCGGAGGGCCTAGTGCACGCCGAGCACCACCGCGAGATCGTGCGCCGATTCGGGCGCTTTCCGCACCGCAACGCGATCCTGGGCCGAGTCCCGCGTCCGGACGAAGTGCGCTACTTGGCCGAAGGCGGTTACGCCGGTTGAGGCTTGTTCACCCCTGACACGTTCGGTCGCATGACTCGAAGCATCGAATTGCACACGACAATTTGCCGCGTACCTCGCTCGGCCACGAGCCTGGGCTGGCCGCCCGCGAGGTTTCGCGGCAAATGCACGAGGTGTCGGTCAATCAGGGAGGCTACGAATGAATCATTGGCGATCGCGTGCGGGTGCGGGATTGATGGGCTTCGCCGCGTTGCTCGTATCGGCGTCCTCACCTGCGGAGGAACTGCGCTGCGGCGAGAAGCTCGCCTCGCAAGGCGCATCGCTCTACGAGGTGCGCGCCAAATGCGGTGAGCCCGACGACGCACAACACAGCATCGAGACGCGCACCGTGCCGCAGAAGGTGCTCGTGCCTTGCGCAGCCAACTCGCCCAACGCGGGCGCGGGCCGGCTGTGTGAAGTCATCGTCTATCAGTCGATTCAGATTTCGATCGATCGCTGGACTTACGACTTCGGCAATAATCGCTTTTTGGCATTCGCGGTGTTCGAGCAAGGCAATCTGGTTCGCGTCTTGAAGGGCCCGTACGGTCAGAAGCCACCCGCGCCATAATATTTGCTTTTTTATGCTCGATAGCCGACTCTCACGGCCATGAAATTCGGGGTCGTGGTGGCGGGGACTATCGGAATATTGGGGATGTCGGGCTTGGCGTTGGCACAAACACCGCCCGCGCGGACGGGCTTTCAGATGCATATCCGCACGGGTTATTCGCTGCCCATGGGTAACTTCCAACAGGGCGCGGCCATGTCCGACATGCTCTCCGGACAAGTGCCGTTCATCTTGGACATCGGCGGCAAAATCACTCCGGAGTTCTTCCTCGGGGGGTATCTTGGGCTCGGTTTCGGCGGCATGGGCGGTGCCGCTAAACGCGAGTGCGAGGCCGATCAATTGGAGTGCCGGGCGGTGGGTGTCCACATCGGCATCGAGGCGCAATACCATATTTTGCCCGCCGGGCTCGTCAATCCATGGGTCGGCTACGGCCTTGGCTACGAGTCGGTGGCGGTATCCCAGGGCAGAAACGGCGTCACCACCAGCGCGAGCGTCGGCGGATTCGAGTTCGCGCGCTTCATGGCGGGGGCCGACTTTCGGGTCACCCGTGGCTTCGGCGTTGGCCCGTTCATGGATCTATCGATGGCGACCTACAGCCGAGTCAGCAACAGCTCTTTTTCGGCAAACCTCGAGAAGACAGCCACTCACGAGTGGCTCACGCTCGGGGTGCGCTTCGTTGTCTTCCCGTGAAATACTGATTGCCTCAGGCGCGCCGCGCTTCGGCCAGCATGCGCAACCCGCCGATGCGCTCCGCGAGCGGCGGATGGGAGTAGTAGAACGCGGCGTACAGCGGGTGCGGGTGCAAGTTGGATAGATTCTCCGTACCCAACTTGGCCAGCGCGCCCGCGAGATCCAGCGGCGCGCCATGCAGGTCGACCGCGAACTGATCGGCCTCGCGCTCGTCGCGCCGCGACCAAGCGGAAAACAGCGGCGTGAGCGGGAACAGTAAGAGTGACGCAGCCGCCCCCAAAATCACGATTCGAGCTGGAAATGAGGCGGCGCTCAGCCCCACCAGTGAGGGCAGCGTGGTGCTGGGTGCGAGCACGAACACGAAATAGGCCGCCAAGAACAGCAGCACCTGCATCGCGATCATGCGCGTCAGCACGTGCTGCTTCTTCCAATGTCCGAGCTCGTGAGCGAGCACGGCCAAGATCTGTGGTTCGGTCATCTGGGCCAGCAAGGTGTCGAACAAGACGACTCGCTTCTGGCGACCGAGGCCGGTGAAGTAGGCGTTCGAATGCGAACTGCGGCGCGACGCATCGACCTTGAGCACGCGACCGACGTGCACGCCCGCGCGCTCGGTGAGCGAGCGAATGCCTTCACGCAGACCCGCGACGTCGAGCGGTTCCATGCGATAGAAGAGCGGCTCGATCAGATACGGCGAGAGCACCGTCAGCAGCAGGCTGACGCCGCTGATCAGCAGGCTCACGAGCAGCCACCAGGTGTGCGGGGTCGCCTGGACCAAACGCAATGCGCCTGCGCTCAGCAGCGCGGCGAGCACCAGGGACAAGGCGTTGTTCTTCAGCCAATCCGCCCACCACAGGCCCACCGTTTGCCGGTTGAAGCCGTAGCGCGCCTCGAGGCGGAAGTCCGAGTAGAGCTGAAACGGGATGGAAAGGAGGGAGTTCGCCAGCAGCAAGCCGATGAAAAAGACCACACCGCCGCTCACGAACGTGGGGAAGGCCCGCGAGACCGCGGCGTCGTACCAACCGAGCCCGCCCGCAAACAGGAAGCCGCCCATCACCAGGGTCGCAAAGCTACTCTGCAGCAAACCCAAGCGCGCTCGAGCCGCCGTGTACGCGCTGATGCGACCCAAACGCGCGCGGTCGACCTCAGCCGCGAGCACCGCTGGGACCACGTGCCCTTCACGCTGGAGGTGGCGTAGGTTGAGCCAGGATAGGCCGAGGCGCGCGGCCGCCACGAGCGCAAACACGGCCACCGCGATCAGCTTCATCCGGCAAACCTAAGGCACGGATCGCAGCTGCGCAATCAAGACCGCGTAGGCAAATGCTCAGTGCTCGTGTCCGTGAGCCGCGGGTTCGTGCGCCGGCTCACGCGCGGCGAGCGGCTCCGGCTCGGTCGCCTGTGTGCTGATCCCGCGGATTTTCGACAGTTCGGCGGCAATGTCCTTGGTTGCGGCGGGGGCTTCCGCGCGTTCGGATTTGGCCTTCTTGCCCTTGCCGTCCTTGCCTTCCTTCGCGTCTTTGCTCGCTTCTTTGCCTTCGTGGCCAGCACGACCGTTCACGGCTTCGACGAACGAGACCATGCGTTCCGGATCGGAATTGCCGTTCACGTTGACGACGACCAGCTTGCCCGCGCCTTGACCGAGGTCATTGCGAAAGTCGTACACGGCGCCCACCACCGTCAGCGTGCCCTCGTGAACGTCATGGGCAAAGCGCTTGAGCGAGAAGGCGACCTGATGGTTCACATTGGCCACCACCGCCTCGGCCCAGGCGGCGTCGGGCTGTTTGGTGGGGTTCGGCGGGGGGACCTGCAAATGCTCGAGCTCCTTGCGGATCGGTTCGCTCAGCTTGCTGATGTCGCCCATCGCCGCCTTCACGGCGCCGCAACCGGTGTGACCGACGACCAGCAGTAGCGGCGTGTGCAAGTGCTCCACGCCGTATTCGACCGAGCCCTCGACGTTCTGCACTTGGTTACCGATGTCACGAATCGTAAAGTCGTCGTTCTCCGGCGTGCTGTCCCAGGCTTGGTTGTGGACGCGTGAATCGGCGCAAGTGACCACGGTGGCGCGCGGCGTCTGCTGGTTGGCGAACGCGGCAAAGAATTTCTCGCCGTGCTCCATGTACGTCCCGTTGTCGGCAAAGGCATCGCGCAAGAACGAACGGGTCAGGGCCAGCGGCTCCTCTTTGGCGGCCTCCCACGCGAACGGCACGGTGAACTTCTCCGGCTCGCGCTCCGCCTCCTCCTTTTTGGCCTCCGCCTTCTTGGCTTTTGCGCTCAGCTTTTTGGCGACCTTCTTGGCCGGTTCGGGCTGGACCTGTGGCTGTGCATGGCTGCAGCCCATGAGCCAAACCAAACTCGGGACGAGTGCCAATCGAGACCAATTCACCTGCCCAGAAACGGCCGCGAGGGGCAGAACTTGAGAGCTGCCGTCGCCATCCGCCGTAGTGGCGGCATGCTTTCTGCACAATCAGGCGTCGATGATGCAACACGTCGAGACCACGGGAAGTTCGCGCGGTGATTGGCGCAGGTGTGCCATGGGTACGACCTTCGGATCAGCGCGGGAGCACCGGGCGATGATGCAGCGAATTGGCTCGCTCGCTGCGCTACTCGCTCTGGCAATGGTGGTTGCGTGTGGGGGCAACGCGAAAGTCGAACCGGGGGGAGCCGCGCTGGGCGGAGCGCCCGGCCGCGGATCGGCAAGCGCGGGCTCACCAGCCGCGAGCGCGGGCGCGGGTCACTCGGGCGTTGGCGGCGGTTCCGGCGGCGCCCCGCCCGTCGTGGGCCCGCCGGGCGAGGGCGGGGGCGCGGGCGCGGCTGAAACCTGTTGGGCAGAGGGATCGCATCACGCGATCGGCGAGCGCTTTGCGTGCAACTGCAACACTTGCTGGTGCAACGCAGACGGGACGGTCTCCAGTACACTGATCGAATGCAACGACTGCAGCTACGGCAGTGAAACCTACGGCATCGGTGAAACGTTCCCCGCGCACGATGGCTGCAACCAATGCGCCTGTGAAACGTCGGGCGTGAGCTGCACCGAGAAGGCGTGCGCTTGTGACCCAGACCAAGAGTGGTATCGCAGGTACGCAGCACGCAGCCCCGAGGCCTGCCGCTCGAGCGATTACGCCTGCCCGGCAAACACCACGCTGTTCGGCAACGACTGCGGCTGCGGTTGCCAGCAAGCCAGCAACTGCCCAAAGGTGATCGACTGCGAACCGGGCGCAAACAACGGCTGCGAGTCGCTCAAGGCCGAATGCCCGTACTCCGACGTTGCGGGCTGAGCGCGGGCCAACTCGTTTACGGGCAGGCTCGATCGTGCTTGAATGCCGCGGTGCTATCGCTAGCGCCGCCCACCGCTTGGATCTCCGTCACGCGCCCATGATCATCCCGAGCGAGGTCATCGAGTCGCTGCAGGGCGGGCTTTCCCTGCTAGTCGCGAGCTGTGGGCGCGATGGGCGGCCGGCGTGCACACGCGGTGTCGGGCTGCGAATTTGGCCAGATCGACAGCACGTGACGCTGTTTCTCGCGATCGCGACGGCTAAGCCGGTGAGTGAACAGCTTCTGGTTCGACCCAGCATCGCGTTCGTCATTTCTCGGCCGAGCGACTATCGCACCGTGCAGATGAAGGGCACCGTGGTCGCGCAGCGCGACGCGGCCGAAAGCGATCGCGCACTCGTAACCGAGTACGTGCGAGCCTTTGCCGACCAGGTGGACGACCTGGGCGTGCCGCGTCAAATCGGACTGCGCATTGCGCATTGGCCATGCTTGGCGCTGGACGTGCGCGTGAGCGAAATCTTCGTGCAGACACCAGGGCCGGGCGCAGGCGAGCCGCTCAGCGGAGCCGTGCCGTGAGCACGCTGACGCTCGAGAACTTGAGCCGCTGCTTCCAAGGGCTCATCCCGTGCGCGCTGGCCACCACATCCGAAAGCGGGGTGCCGAACATCACGTACCTCAGCCAGATCTTGTACGTGGATCAACGGCACGTCGGTCTGTCTCGGCAATTCTTCAACAAAACCCGCCAAAATTTGGAGCAAAACCCGTTCGCCTGCATTCAAGTGCACGACGCCCTGAGCTACGAAGTGTACCGCTTGAACGTGCGCTACGAACGCTCCGAGACGTCGGGGCCGTTGTTCGAGGAACAAGCGGAGCGCCTCGAGGCGATCGCGGCCCACACCGGGATGAGCGGCGTGTTCCGCTTGCAGGCCATCGACATCTGCGAAGTGCTGGAGATCGAATACGTCGAGGGCTTCTTGCTGCCTGCAGAGAGCAGCGCGCTGCCGGCCGAGTTCGGACGCGGACCGTTGACCGAGCTGCGCGCGTTGCAACTCGTGTCCGAGCGCATCAATCGCGCGCGCGAGCTCGACGAGCTGCTCACCAGCACCCTGGCCGCGTTCGCCGAATTACTCGACTTGCCGCACTCCATGGTGCTGCTCCCCGACGAAAGCGAGCAGCGTTTGGTCACGATCGCCAGCCACGGCTATGGCGCATCCGGAGTGGGCGCGGAGGTGCGCTTCGGTGACGGCTTGATCGGCCTGGCCGCCGCCAATCGGCGCTTGGTGCGCATCTCGGGGCTGCGCAACGAGCTTCGTTACAGCCTGGCCGCGCGGGAACGACTGCGGGAAGTGGAAGGAGAGCTCGGCCAACGCAGCGAAATCAGTCTGCCCGGGCTGAGTCACGCCGAGAGCCAACTCGCACTGCCGCTCTTGGTCGGCGGCGAATTGGTCGGCGTGTTGTCGTTCGAGAGTGAAAGCGGCGTCGCCTTCCAAACTTGGCACGAAGCGTTTTTGCAATTGCTCGCGAATCAACTCGCGAGCGGCATCGTGCGCCTGCGCGACGAGCGCGGGCCCGAAGTCGAAGTGACGCGAATCGCAAGCCCGCCCGAAGCGGCCCCACCCAACCCGAACCGCGAGCGGCGCAAGCGTCGCTTCTCGTTCTACAAGAACGACGACTGCATCTTCCTGGACGGTGAATACTTGGTGCGCAACGTACCTGCGCGCATCTTGTGGAAGTTGCTCGGTCAACACGTGGCGCAAGGTCGCGTCGAGTTCAACAACCGTGAACTGCGGCTCGACCCCACGCTGGGGCTGCCGCCCGTGCGCACGAATTTGGAGAGCCGTTTGGTCCTTTTGCGCAAACGGCTCGCCGAAAAATGCCCTGATTTGCAGCTCGTGCCTGGCGAACGCGGGCGCTTTCGCTTGCTCGCTCAGTGTGAGGTCGAACTCACCGAGCACGATCACGCTTGAGCGTCGCGGCTTCAGCCGAGCGCGCTCACGAGCTGTCGATACTCATCCGCACCGAGCACGCCCTCGGCGAGGCCCATCAAGCCCGCGAACGCCTCGGGGGGTAGCCCTTGCCGAGCGCCCCCCAAGAGCCCGGCTCGTTCGTTCGGTGTCAGCGACGGCAACATCCAACGCATGCCGACCGCCAATTGCTCGGGCGTTTCCGAAGCAACGATTCGCCCCTCGATGGCGCGCAGCTCGTCGTCCGAATAGAGGCGCCACAAGAGCTTCGTGGTCTCGGTTTCTTCGCGGTACATGTGCGCCAAGTTCTCGGCCACGAAGAAAGACAGACTCAAGTAGAGTTGTTTGCTCAGGCCCTCGAGCTCGGCGCGGCTACCGCGAGCAAAGGCCTGCTCACAGGCGTCGACCAGCCGCTCGAGCTCCTCGAATGCTTGCTCGTGACCCGCGTGCTCGATCGCGGTCGCGGCCGAAGCGCCGGGGGCGCGTGCCTCGAGGGCCGAGTGCAGAAAGGTATTTTCATGCTCCAAGTGCTCAGAAAGCTTTCCCAGCAGCGCGCGGGTTTGGCCCACCGCGCCCGAGAAGCTGGCCATCGCGTTCACGTCCATTCGCCCCAGCCGGCCCAACGTCTCGAGCATGAACGCGCGCAGCCCTTTGTGGATCAGGCCATAAACGTCGTGTCGACCGTGCGCCGTCCCCGCGGAAGCCGGACCTGCGCTCTTCACCGATTCCATGCGACTCATCTCCATCGTCATTCGCTCCTTCGAGGCCCGCGACTGTTCTGCGGGCACATCCAGAAGCTAATGATTTGCCGAAGTCCTGGTCGCTAACTCGCGCTTAAGAAGATCTTCAAAAGATCTTAACTGCCACACACGAGCTCGGGCCCCGCCGGCACTGTGCCGATTTTGTCCAGCGGTTCCGCGAGCTCAGCTGCCGCGTGAGGCGAGGCGTGCATTCGAAGCCATGCGCCGTTATCCTGTTCGGTATGGCAACCAGAGCTGAACGGTACCGGGCGGAGCAACAGGTCAGCAGCAGCCAAGCGAAGCCGAAGAAGGCAAAACCGCACCGCATCGATCGCACCGTCGGTGCGGCGACGGCGGGTGTGAGCGGCGATGGCACCGCGCAGCGCAATCTGTCCAAGCGCTCGAACAACAAAGGCGGCGCGGCCCTCGAGATCTCGAGTACCGCCACGCCATCCCGCAAGTCGACGCGCAGCAGCGCCGGCCGCAGCAAGTCGGCAAACGAACTGACGCGCCGCCAGACGCGCCGCGTCACCTCGCCGAAAGCCCGCGCCACGCGCGCCGTCGCACGCGCCTGAGCTCACGGCGCGCTGCGTTCTCATTTGGGTTGGTCAGCGGACGCGAGCCGGCCCAACGCGGCGCGTAGCCCGGTGAACGACGCGCGGTTTCGCGCGGGCCGTCACTTCGTGACATCGCGTGACGGCGACGTGACGGCGCGGATGCGTGTCGACGTCACACTCGATACATGAGCGAAACCACAATCGCGAGCTACGTGCGCGCCATTCGTCCGCATTTGAAGCCGGGCGTATTCCAACCCGCACGTAGTCGGCTGTGGTGGTTGCCAGCGCACGCCCTGGCCATCGCGCTGTGCATCGTGGCCCTGCAGCAGCGCTGGCTGCCGTGGCTAGCCGCGCCGATTTTGTCGCTCATCATCGGGATCTGCTTCGCGGGCACGACCTTCGTCGCGCACGAGACGTTGCACGGGGCCATCGTGCGTGGCCATCGCTTGCGCTACCTGGTGGGCTGGCTCGGATTTCTGCCGTTCGTGGTTTCGCCCCGACTGTGGGTGGCTTGGCACAACCGCGTGCATCACGGCAACACGCAGCACGAGGGCAAAGATCCCGATGCCTACCCGACACTCCGCGAGTATCGAGGCAGCCGCGCGATTCGCCTCGCCACGCAGATCGCGCCCGGCCTTTGGCGCTTGCGCGGTGCGTCGACCCCGTTGATCGGGTTCTCCGTGCAGAGCATTCACATGCTGCTCGCGGCGCGCGCTCGCGGCTATTTGTCCGCCAAAGAACATCGGTATGCCATCGCCGAAACGCTGTTCGGCGTAGCGCTCTGGACGGGGCTCGCGCAGGCTACCGGGGGCCTCGTCTTCTTGTTCGCCTTCGTGCTGCCACTACTGGTCGCGAACGCGATCGTGATGGGCTTCATTCTGACGAACCACAGCTTGAGCCCGCTCACGGCGCTCAACGATCCGCTGCTCAATTCGCTCAGTGTGACCACGCCACGACTGGTCGAATGGCTCACCCTGGGTTTCGGCTATCACGTCGAACACCACCTGTTCCCCGCGATGAGTACGCGCCACGCGCCGGAGGTGCGCGCTCTGCTGCGCGCCCACTACCCGGGAAGGTATCAGTCCATGCCGCTCTTGCACGCGACGATCGCTCTTCATAGCAGCCCACGCGTGTACAAGAACCAGACGACACTCGTCGATCCCACTTCGGGTCGAGAATGGCCGGCGTTGCGTGCCGAAGGCGGTGCCGAGCGGCTCGATCCGGCGACGGCCGCACAGCTCACTCAGCTCGTCACGTCATCATCCCCGGCTTCCGTCGGTTCCACCGAGCATCGGTCAACGCTGACGCTATGACGAAGCGGCACGTTTTTTCCCCTTCGCGAATGCAGCGGTTCTGACTCACGATCGAGGGGCCAGCCGACCGCGACCAGCGCCGCCCTGATGATACCCTGCACTACCGCGCGCTCGACGTGCGCTTGTTGCCCCGTGCGCCACGCGCCAGCGACTCGATGTAGGAGCGATACATCTGTGCATTGGCGATGGCCCAAGCGTCGACCTCGCGTCGCTCCAAGCCTCGAGCGGTGACCTTTTCGGCCACCGCGGCCATGGCCGTGAGCACGACCTCGGAGGCGAAGCGCCGTTGATCGGCGGCGATGCCGGGCAGTGCTTCCTCGAAGAAGGTCAGCATGCGTTGCTTGATCACGCTCAGAAAGCGCTGCGCCTCCGGGGCATCGCGAAACAGCGCGCCCGCGTCATCGAGCGCGACGCGCAATGCCGCTTCTTGTTGCTCGGAGCGGAAGAACACGAGTACCGCTTTGTCCAAGCGGTCGAGCGGCGTGAGTCGTGGGTCGCTCAAGATTTCGTCCAGCACGCCCCAGGTGTCGGTCCACTCGTCGGTTTGCAGGCGGAAGAGCAGCGCTTCTTTGCTCGGGAAGTACTGATACAAGGATCCGATACTGACGCCCGCTTCTTCGGCCACGCGCACGGTGGTGAAGCGACGCGCACCCTGACGCGCGAGAACGCGAGCAGCGGCCTCCAAGATGTCTGCCACGAGCCGCGTGGAGCGCGCCTGAAGCGGGGCCTTTCGTGCACTGATCGACGTTTTTTTCGACTTGGCCATGAAGCGAATCGGAATGCGAAGTCCGAATGCGAATGATCCTTCGTATTCTAGGCGAGCGCTGAATCGAACGCCAAACCATCCACCAAGAACCCATGCCACGGCCTCGGCCTCAGGCCCCACGGTGACCAACCATGAATACTTTGCTCACGGCTCCCCTCGCCCCGCTGCTCACCCGATTGTTCGCCGAGGCCCAAGCGGCCGACGCACCGATGCGCGCACGGATCGCACAAAGTTCGCCCGCAGAGCGAAGCGAGCTCATGAATCGCGCCGCGACGGACTATCGCGGCTTCTACGGTCTGGCCAAAGAGATGTACTTGCCCGTCTCGCCCGAGACCGGCCGCCTGCTTTACATACTGGCGCGCAGCATTCGAGCGCGCTCGATCATCGAATTTGGCACCTCGTTCGGCCTGTCGACCCTACACTTGGCCGCGGCGCTCCAGGACAACGGAGGCGGCCAGCTGATCGGAAGCGAATTCGAGCCCGAGAAGGTGGCCCGGGCACGCGAGAACGTGCGCTTGGCCGGCCTGAGCGCATGGGTAGAAATTCGCGAAGGCGACGCAACCGAGACCCTCGCGCAGGACCTGCCGGTCAGCGTCGACCTGCTCCTGCTCGACGGTGCAAAGGTCCTTTACCCGCAAATCCTCGCTCTTGTCGAGGGGCGGCTGCGACCGGGAGCCCTCGTGCTGGCCGACAACGCCGACCACAACCCCGAGTTTCTACGCTATGTGCGGGACCCGCGCCACGGTTACGTAGCCGTCCCTTTTGGGGAGGACGTGGAGCTATTCATGAGATTGCACATTCGAGAGTGATCAGATTCCGCGGACAGCGACATCTGACACTGAAGACAGACCGAAACGGATCGTGCGCACTGTGCGCGGCGCGCCGGGGCGGAATAGACATGACGATCGAGCAATGCTTGCGCGCAGCGCCGGATGATGACGCGGATGCGCGCGTGTCACCGGCCTCCGCATTGTGTAGACTGTTGAAGTCGTTCGGGGCGAACGCTATGGTTCGCGACATTAGGCTTTCGGCGTCTTTTGGCTGATTGGGCAAGTGGCATACATGAATCGCATCACCGCGCTTGGGTCGTTCGTCTTATCCGCACTGCTGGTCATCGCTTGCGGAGGTGCTCCCGAGGTCTCGAACACTCCCGACGACCCAAGCAACGCCGGGGGCTCGCAGGGCGGTTCATCCGGCAACGGCAGCGGCGGTTCCATCTTCAATCCCGGTGGTCCCGACGAAAATCCCGGCGGCGCACCGGGCGATGCGGGCAGCACTGGCGACGACGAAGGCCCAGTCTGTGGTGATGGCAAGGTCGACGCACCCGAAGCGTGTGACGACTCGGGCACCAAGCCGGGCGACGGCTGTGATGGCAACTGCGCGATCGAAGCCAACTACGAGTGCCCGACCCCGGGCGAAGCCTGTGTGGAGCTCCCGCCCAAGCCGGCCGTGTGCGGCAACGGTGAGCTCGAAAGCGGCGAGACCTGCGATCTCGGTAAAGACAGCGCAGGCAAGAGCATGAACGACGGCACCGCCGGCTGTTTGGCGAGCTGTCAAATCGTGCCCGGTTGGAGCTGCCCGGGCGCAGGTCAAGCCTGCACCAAAGACGCCTTCTGCGGTGACGGCGTGGTCACGAACACGCTCGGCGAGCAGTGTGACGACGGCACGAATGACGGCGCGCACGGCTGCGACGTCGATTGCAAGCGCATCACCGGTTGGAAGTGTCCGCCCGCGGGCGGCGCCTGCGTCGTCGACTTGTACTGCGGCAACGGCACGGTCGATGCCGGCGAGCAGTGTGACGACCACAACTTCAAGAACTACGACGGCTGTGACTCGACCTGCTTCACCGAATCGGGCTGGGCCTGTCCTTCCACGGGCGGTAGCTGCGAGCGCATCTGCGGCAACGGTAAACTCGACCCCGGTGAAACCTGCGACGACAGCAACATCTACTCGGGCGACGGCTGCACCGGCACCTGCAACGGGGCCAATTGCCCGGCCATCTGCACGGTCGAGCCGGATTTCACCTGCACCACCGTCGGGCAGAGCTGCATCTACACGCCTCCCCCGCCTGCCGCACAGTGTGGCAACGGCAAGCTCGAAACCGGCGAAACTTGCGACGACGGCAACGGCAACGGCGGTGACGGCTGCTCCAGCGTGTGCGTCATAGAGACCGGCTGGAAGTGCACCGCGCCGAACGTCCCGTGCGTCGCCAACCAGTGCGGTGACGGCTTCTTGGCGGGCACCGAACAGTGCGACGACGGCATCGTCAACACGACCAGCGGCTGCACGCCGCAATGCACGATTGCACCGAACGCCACTTGCCCGGCCAACGGCGGCCCGTGCATCCCGATGGTGTGCGGGGACGGCAAAGTCACGGGCACCGAAACGTGCGACAGCGGTTTGAACGACGGCAAGCACGGCTGCTCCAGCACCTGCCAGATCATCACCGGCTGGGCCTGCCCCTTCGCGGGCGCCCCCTGCACCGAGGTGTGCGGTGACGGCATCGTGGTCGGCGTCGAACAATGCGACGAAAAGGCGGACGTGGCCTGCTGCTCTACGAGCTGCAAGCTGAAGCCCGGTTACGTGTGCGACCCGAGCAAGACCCCGCATTCTCAGCCGGCCGCTCCCTATTGCGGCAACAGCAAGGTCAACGGCCCGTCCGATCCGACGAGCACCGTGCTCGGCGCCGAACAGTGCGACGACGGCAACACATTGCCCTTCGACGGCTGCTCACCGACGTGCACCAACGAACCCTTGTGCGGCACGCTCAACACCTACCTGCCGAACCCGACCGCCACGAATTATCAGTGCTTCGCCCGCTGCGGTGACGGCCTGGTCTTGCCGCCCGAGCAATGCGACGACGGCAATACGGTGGCGGGTGACGGCTGCGATGCGAGCTGCAAAGTCGAGCTGATCCCGAACAGCAATCAACCCGCGTGGACCTGCTCGCAGCCAGCGCCCGGGGCGAGTCTTACTCTACCGGTCATTTGGCGCGATTTCTCGCCGCAAAGCCACCCGCAGTTCTCGATCGAACCGCGTGTGAGCCGTCGCTTGCCCGGCATCACCCTGAACGCGCTGAAGCGCGTCGCGGCAACGGGCGGCTCTCGACCGTACAAGTACATCCCGGAGTACAACACCAGTTTCGCCTCGCCCGCGTTCGGCAACGGCTACAACAACATCGCAAACTGGACCATGAATGGTCCGGGCTGGGTGTCTGGTTCCGAAGGCTACCAAGCACCGCCCTGGGGCAACACCGTCACGCCCGTCGTGACGGACAAGGTTTGGTACGCCGATCAGAACGCGACCTTGACCAATGGCAACGCAACTCTGCTGCTCACGCCCGCCGGCCGCTTTGCTCAGTGGTACGTCGACGACACGACCGTCAACTTCACACTTGCCTCCACCATCACGCTCAAGTCGATCGCAGGCGGCGCATTCCAATATTCCTGCGACAACGCGGCTTGCGACACGGCGACATTCCCCGGCAATCCGTCCGGTTTCTTCCCGCTCGACGGCAAGGGCCTCGTCGCCCAGGGCAAAGAAGCGGCCCGCTACGGCGGTCACAACTACAGCTTCACCACCGAGATGCGCAGCTGGTTCGCCTTCAAGGGCGGGGAAAAGCTCGCCTTCTACGGTGACGACGACCTGTGGGTGTTCGTCAACGGGCAGCTGGTCCTCGACATCGGCGGCATTCATCAGAAGCTGGCCGGCAACTTCACGTTGAACGCCAATGGGACCGCCGATAGCTGCGTGCAGAACCTGTATGAAGGGGCGACCACCTGCACGAACATCAACCTCGGGATCGCGCTGAACGGCATCTACGAGATCGCGATCTTCAACGCCGAGCGCGAGGTCCGCGACTCCAACTTCCAGCTCACGCTCACGGGTTTCAACAGCTCGCCCAGCGTCTGCACGCCGATCTGCGGTGACGGCTTCAGCGCCGGGGTCGAACAATGCGACAACGGCAACCTGAACGTCGCCCCGAACGGCAACACGTACGGAAAGTGCACGACCGAGTGCAAGCTGGGCCCGTATTGCGGCGACAAGATTTCGCAGAACCCGCCCGAACTCTGCGACAACGGGCTCAATATCGACGCCTACGTGAGCACCGTGCCCACGGCGAACATGTGCGCCCCCGGCTGCGGCAAGCCCAACTACTGCGGCGATGCCATCCTGCAAAAGGGCAACTTGGAGGAGTGCGACAACGGCACGGCCAACAACCAGAACGCGTACGGCAAATGCCAGGTCAACTGCAAGCTCGGGCCGCGTTGTGGCGACGGCACGATTCAAGCCGGCAGCGGTGAAACGTGCGACGACGGCGCCAAGAACGGCAGCGCTTCGAGCAGTTGCGACAGCGCGTGCAAGAAGAAGTGCGGCAATGGCGTGGTCGAAACGGGTGAGCAATGCGACCCGTCGAGCCCAACCGGCGCCAACTGCGACAGCAAGTGCCAGTTCAAGTGCGGCAACGGCAAGCCCGACCCGGGTGAAGCCTGCGACGACGGCAAGAACGACGGCAACTACGGCGGCTGCAAGAGCGACTGCACGCTTGCACCCAGCTGCGGTGACTCTTCCGTCCAGGCTCCGCCGGAAGTTTGCGACAACGGCGCGGCGAACATGAGCACCGCGTACGGTCCCAACAGCTGCACCGACCAGTGCCTGCCCGGTGGCTACTGTGGGGATGGCGTCGTGAACGGCGCGGAGAAGTGCGACGACGGCAAGAATACCGGCTTGCCGGGCTCTTGTAAGGCTGACTGCACCGCGTACGTGCCGAGCTCACTATGCGGTGACGGCACGATCCAGGCCCCGGAAAAGTGCGACGACGGCGCCAACAACGGCACGGCCGCGAGCTCTTGCGACAAGCAATGCCGCAAGAAATGCGGCAACGCTACGGTCGAGGCGCCGGAACAGTGCGACAACGGCAACAACGACGGCAGCTACGGAACGTGCACTTCGGAGTGCAAGCTCGCCGCCTACTGCGGTGACGGCAAGAAGAACGGCAACGAACAGTGCGACGCCGGCGCCAACAACGTCGCCGTCAACACTGCCTACGGCCCGGGGGTCTGCACCAGAGCCTGCAAGACGGCCCCCATCTGCGGTGACGGCAAAGTGCAGGCTACGTTTGGTGAAGAGTGTGAAGGCAACGAGAACTGCCTGAACTGCAAGTTCACGATCCCCAAGTGAGCCGAGCGCGGCCCGCGCCGAAAAGAAACAACTGAGGCGGGCCGCGATCCGAACCTCCTTGCACTGCCAAGGAGGTTCAATTGCCTGATTCAGTGCGTTGCACTGCCGATTCATCCAATGCATTCACCTGCGACGTTCAGATCGATGCCGATCTCGAGCGCCTGAGCTGCGAAGCCCCGGAGCCGCTCGTGTCGGCGCCGCCACCTCCGCCAGCCCCTGCACACACACTCGCTTCCGCAAACCCCGCGGTGGCGGTGTTGGTCGCCAATTTCGTTTCCAAGACCCAGGTTCCGGTGCCACCGGCACCCTTGCTCACGGGCGCAGCGGTGCTGGACTGCGCCTCGAGTGAGCTGTCCGTGGCGTTGGCGGCAGTGGCGGCGAGCAAGAATCCACTCGTCGCGACCATCAGCATGTTCAAGGCCGGGCTCGAGACAGGCTCTTGTTTGGTGCGAGCTCGCAACGAGGCCACGCTGCGTCACGCAATCGAGTACTGCGACTCGCTGGGGGGCACCGTGCTCGGCATCGAGGGTGACAAGACGGTCTGCGCCGTCAGAGAGTCGGGCAAATAGTCGCGAGCTTCAGGGTATTTCTACGGCGGTGGGCGTGCCGGTGAGCGAGAGCGCGATCGCCCCCGCGCTCGGTTCGAGAGTCGCGGTGCTGCCACCTTTTTCGACACCGAAGGTGTGCACGGTGGCCGGGCCCGATGCGGGCAAGGAGAAATCCGCGGTCGCAGTTTCGTCGTCGGTCGTGTGCGCCCACAAGACGTACAGGTGGCTGCCGCTCTCCGTGACGAACGCGGCACCGCGCACTGCGGCCGGGAGTTCGAGTTTGGCGAGCGCGCTGGGGTCAGCGGCAGTGCCGGGGAGCCAGCCTTTGAGCCAGGCGTAGGCCGCACCTTGAGGGCTGATCTTCACCTCACTCACTTGGGCCGCTTTGGAGTAATCGAAGAAGAGTCCCATGTACGCGAAGGAGTCGGTGGACGCGCCGATCGCCGCGCCGTCGCCCTGGGCGAACCAATCGACGCCGAGCAGACCCTCGAAGTGAGCGAGCGTCATGGTCTTCACCAGGTAGTTCGCGGAGTAATCGATGCCGCCGACGTTACCCCCCACGGCGTAGCGTGGCGCGCCGGTTTCAGTGACCACGAATTGTCGCGGGCCCGCGCCGGCGGCTTGCAACCGATCGCGGTAGTCATCGCGCGCCGCGAGCAAACCTTCGACGCCCTTGTCCGAGCTGCCCCCGCCGAAGATCGGGTAATAGTGGAAGCTCAAAATATCGAGGTACTTTGCGGCGGTGGCGGGGTACTCGGCGCTGACGGCGCCCGCATTGGGTTCATCCGTGTAGCGCAGCAGCGCGCTCAAGAACGAGCCGTAGCCAACGCCGCCCACCGTGACCGATGCATCCGCGTCGAACTTGTGCACCACTTCGTGCGTGATGCGCAGCATACGAACGTACGAGAAGATCGTATCGTTCCACCAGATGAGATCCTTGGGATCTGGCGGACTACTCTCCCAGGCTCCGGTCGCTTGCCAATTGCCACCGACTTGGTCGGGTTCGTTCCAGACCTCGTACATGTCCAAGTACTGGCCATAGTTCTTGGTGACCCGTTCGACGTACGCGGCCCAGTAGTTGTTCGGGTTCACGCTGCCGTCGTCTTCGAAGATCGGCTCGTACAGGTTCTTCGGTGAGTAGTGCGCGAGCTCGTAGTCTTGCGCATCGGCCGGGGCGTTCGAATGCTCGTGGCTCGGCCCAATCAAGAAACACACGTGGTGCCCGAGTCCGAGCGGCAGGTACGAGGCGTAGTCTTCGACTTCGATCGCATCACCCCATTGCTTCAGGTAGTACTCGGGCAGCGTCGTGCGCAAACTCGACGCGCCCGCCGCAACCGATAGCTGCGAGCTCTCGCGACGATCGATGCCCGAGCCGTAAAAGCCCGGATTGTCGCCAAAACGGAAGTACTTGGGCCCGTACACGCTGCCCATTCCCCCGACCGCGGAGGCTCCGCCCGGCGCGGGCGCGCCGCCCGACCCCTGGCCCAAGCCCCTCCCGCCGATCCCGTTTGCCGCAGACGCGCCGGAATCACCACTTGGGCCGCTCGGCGAGCCGCTCACCCCGCAATTGCTACTGCAAGCGTCGTTGCCCGTGTCACGGCTCTTGTTGCTGCCGCACGCGAGCGTGCAGAAAAGCGCGCAACCCACCGCGATGGAAATTCTCACCCATACGAGAGTACGCCGTTGGCTTGTCGCCGCAAGCGGCCTCGCAAGTGCAGGACAGGGCGATCCATGTGTGTGCGTGTGCGTCCGACTCGACGGCAATCGCGATGCTGCGATTCAGCCGGCGTGATCGCTGCACCGGGCGCCGCTGAGGCGCGGCCAGTGCAGCGGTCAGAATCACACACGCACCCAGCGACGCGCGCTCGCAACGTGATCACGGCCGATCGCGGTTCACTTGTCGTGATCGTGACCGTGACCACCTTCTCGCGGCGGGAGCCTTTCAGTGAGGTCTTCAATCGTCTTACGCAGCAATTTCAGCTCGCGATTGATCTCGGGCAGCTCGTGAGTGAGCGTAGCGCGAATGGAACGAGTGTCCTCCCGGATCTCGGTCGTGTCTTCCAAGAGGCGCTCGAGCGCTCGCCCCACGACGGAGCCATCACTGCGCCCCACGGTGCAGGAGATGGCGTTCACGACGGCCATGCCTTGCACGATCGTGTAATAGATTTTCAGGGTAACGATGCCCCCTCCCGCCATCTGATTCAGGCAATCGACCAAACAGTCGAAATCGGACGCGGAAGCGAAGATCACCGCGGACGGTGAAGCGGGCGAGACGGGCGGAGAGAACGTCGTGCCCGTCGTGCTGAGTACGATCCCCAAGAGCGAGAGCGGAGTCGGGCAGTTGCCAACCACGAATACATACGGAGGCGTTTGGCCGACCGGGATCGGGGGTACGACACCCGTGACCGTAAATACGATGAAGTCCATAGCGGGGTTCACTTTCTGGCAGATGGAGATGCGGGTGAGTGGAGCAGAATCACGGTTGGAAACCAAATTGGCCAACGGCCACGCAGCCCCCGGAGCAACTGTCGTCGACGGAGACCGGCTTGAAACTGGCGAGCGCTTTACGCGCGGACAAGTCGACTACTTGCAACCGACCGTCCGCGTTTTGAAAAGCCGCCAAGTCTGAGCCGGGTGACCACATGAACGGGGCATTCGGACGCTGAGCGCCGCACCAACCCGCGGTCGTGCTGCGCGAATCATTCTCGAGGCAAGGCGATGACGGCGGCAAGTCGTCGCTTAGAGTGGTCTTGGCGAGCCGGTTGGGGACGTCCACGAAGAAGAGCTGCGTACCGCGGTGAAACAGCAGCATCTGCTCGTTGGGGGAGAATGACAATGCGGCAGACGCGCTGTCCGAAGGCGTGGCCGGCGCCGTCAAATTGACGACGGTTTGCGTGCCGTTCGCGTAGCCCGAGACGAACAAGGAGCTGCCCGAAGTGTAGGCGAAACGTGCGCCGCTCGGGGAGAACAGGCGGCGACGCGACTGCTGCGCGTCGTGAGGGTTGTTGCCGACCGAAACGACGCCCGCCTGGCTCAACGCATCAGTCGTCACGTCGATGTCGAACAGCACAATCTCGTCCTGATCGCCGACTTGGCGTGCGCAGGCGATGCGCTCCTTACCCCCAGCCCACGCCAGGATCGCGCCGCAGCCGGCGAGTTGCGTCTGGGGCGCACCATCCAGCGAATTATCGATCGCGCGAAACAGCGCCAGTTGACCCGCCTGTGCACGCGCCGTGTAGCGGCCACTGGGCGCGATGATCACGTTGTTGTGGTTCACGGGGACCGCCGCGCCCGTACCGAAAAACCACGGTCTTTCGCTGCCTTCGTTGGGAACGGCGAACAACCCCTTATAGCCCGGGATCAACTGTGCCGTTCGGAGGAACAGACTATCCGCGTGCAGCACCAGGTTCGCGAAGCCGTCGACCTTGGTCGCGGTATTCAAGAACTGGATGACGGTGTCGCCGATTTCGCTGAACAACGTGATGAAGCCGAGCTGCTTCCCGTCGAACCAAACCAGATCCGAAGTCACGGGCGCAAAACCGATATCCAACACGGCGAGCTTCGGAAACACGATGGCGGTCGGGATACCGGGATTGCCAACGGCGAGCGACACGTCGACGCCCGAGAGCTGAGTCGTGGCGTAGGTCACGGCCAAGATCTTCGAATCTGGTGACCAGGAATAGTGAGTCACATCGCTGAAGTCGAGGCGCTGCTCTTGCCCGGTGCGTAGCTTGACCACGGACAGCACGGCCGGGCCGGCCGAGGGCTTCACGCGGTAGGCCAGATGACTGCCATCCGGCGAGAAGCGGTAGTCGAGTACCGCTTCGTCGACGGCGGTTGCGGGCAACGTCTTGCGCTGGCCGAGCACGGCGTCGAACAGCCGCAGGCGCGCGGGACTCGGCGTGTTGGCAACGTAGGCAAACCAGCACTTTTCACGCGGGCTGAGCACGAAGTTGCTCTCGATCGTGCGACCGGTGCCAACGTCGGTGATCTGCGTGGTGAGCGTGCCCTCCCCACCGGGTACGCCGGAGATGACCTGCGTCGCCTTGTTGAAAGTGAGACCATCCGGGGTACGGGTCGCGTTCCAAGTGAAGGGTCCCACGCCATTGCGCGCGATCAGCTTCTGTTCGTAAGCAGAGCCCAAGCACGGAGGTGCGGGCGGCAGACCCAACGTGCCCTCCGCGACGACACTGGGGCAGGTGAGCGCCGTGTCGGCTTCCACCTGTAAACTCAATGCCAGAGGGGTCACGGGGCAACTACCGCCGTCGTCGAGGCGCAGCGTGAAGTCGAGGTGATCGGCGACACTGGCCGAGCCAAGGAATTTTCCCTTCAGCTCGTTGCCCTCCACGTGTAGGCCGCTCGATGCCGGCAAATCCACGGTCCATTGGTAGTTGGTGGAATTGCCGCCTTGGGCGGTAAATAGCTGCGAATAGATCTCGTTCGTGCACACGGAAGGCACGCTGGGTACGTCGATCACCGGGACGCTCGGCACGCGGATCGTGAAGGGGCGCCCGAAGGCCTTGCCGTCGGCGTCCGTCAGCTTGGCGTCGATCGTATAGTCGCCCGGCGCGGACGGCGTACCGGTGACCGTGGCTTGCTGCTTGTCCGTGCCGGAGACATTCAACGTGAACCCGGGATTGCCCGCGGGCAGTGGCTCCCACTTGTATGGGCCACGCCCGCCTTGTGCAGTCAGGACCAGCTTCGCCTGGGTTCCGGGACAGGCCGTCGTCTTCTCCTCGCCAAGGATGAAGAGTGAATTGCCGGTGCCACCGTTGCCGAGTTGCCCGCCCTCGCCAGCTTCGTTCTCCTGGCCTGCCTCCCCCGAACTGCGACCGCCTCCACCTCCAGCTCCACCTGGCCCGGTGCCGCTCGCGGCATCTGACCGCAGCACCGGTGACTCGATGCCGAGGATGCCTTCGCAAGCGACGCTCGAAAGGGCAAGGAGCAGGATCGCCGCCCCTTCGAGCCAAGCCCGCGGCGCCGCGCATTGGGTCGATCGGTTGAACGCTCCCATCAGTGAACCCTGATTGAGGCTAACACGAACCCCGTGCGGCTCGAACGAGGGGGTCGCGTCGCGTTGAGGCATTCGATGGCTGGGATTCTAATTTTTTGACCCACGCGGTGGGTTACCAAATGGAAAACTGCGGGTCGATCGCAGTCAGTCGCAAGCGCGCAGGGCGCTCAGCACCACTCCCAGCTGCGTTTCTCCGTAAAATTCGCGTTTAGCGTAAGCGGGGGCCCAACCCAGGAGGAAGCGCTGGAAGTCGGCCCAGGCCCACGGAAAAAGCGCTCGCCATTCGGCTTCCAGCTCGCCGTACTCGGGGGACAGTGGACTATTCCGCACTGATAGCGCCGTGCGTAGCGCGTCGAAGTACAGGTCGATATATGCGGCAACGTGCCTGTCACATTCCCCGGGAGACAGGCAGCTGCTCAGAAAGTAGGCCACGTCTTTAACGCCCACACCGCCCCCGACGTACTGGAAATCGACGGCCGCCACATCCTGGCCGGCCCTCGAAAAGCAGAAGTTCGCGAGCTTGGCGTCCCCGTGCACCAGCGTGCGAAAGCGAGCGGAGTTCAAGCGCTGATCGATGCCAGCGGCGGCGCGGCGCAGCTCGACGCTCTCCAGACGCGCGAGCTCGTCGGGGCGCGTGGCCAAATGCCAATAGCTACCGACCTTCCACAGCACATCCGGCGAAGTGCCAAGAAAGCGCGCGTGGAATGCCGCGAGCCAAGCGAGACATGCAGCAATCTCTTGCGCGCTGCAACGGCTCCGGCGCTCGGGAAACCCCGCTTGGTCCAGATCTTCGAGTCCGAGCAAGAAACGGCCCGCGTGGGCTTCGCCGAATAGCAGCTCGGGCACTCGCCAAGCGGGCTCACTGTGCTTCGCGTAGTCCTGGTAGAACGCGAGCTCGATTTGGTACGAACGCAGCTTGCGACGATGCGAGCGCAACTTGGCGGCGTCGCGCGCGAACTCGCGCTCAGCGGGCGGAGAAACGATCTTCACGATCGCACTGTGGATGCGCGTACCCTGCAACTGAACGCGACGCAGCTCGCCATAGCCACCCCACAGCTGCTGCACGCGTTCGCCCAGTTCGACGTGGCTCGCACCCGTAGCGCGGCGAATTCGTTCGCTCAGCTGTCGTTCGTGTGCGGATGCCACGGGCTAGCGTAGATCGAAGTGTCCAACCAACTGTCCTTTAAACGGCCCGACCCTCCGGGGATATAACAATTTAGCCAATATATATGGTCGTCGCCTCGTTTCAGCCGCTCATGCCAGAGCCACGTGCGCTCGGTTCGTTGCTCTCAAGCGCGGCGGAGCTGATTGCGGAAGGGCACCGGCTAGAGGCCGCGGGGACGCACCTCAGCTGCACACTCAGCCCGTGGTTGCGCGCCATGAACAGCGACGACACGAACAAGATCGAAGGCCAGCACGCACGCCCCGCCGACATCGAGCGTGCGTTGCACTAGCATTTCGATGCTGACGAGCCCTCAGATTGTGGCGTGCTCGAGGCCGAAACATCGCGTGCGAAGGTGCACTTTGCGGTGCCATTCAAGAGCCTGCGGTTTCTGTTTCCTCGGCTCTGACCCGAGGCGGAAGCAGATTCTGCCTAAAGTTTTGCGCCGGCTCGCTCCGGCCGCTCCCCAACGCCGAATAGCTTCACCTTGGCGCGCAGCTCGTCCGGCAAGCGCTCCGAGACGACGCGGCGCACGTCTTCGTCCGTGTATCGCGCGGAGAAATGACTCATCACGACCTCCGCCGGCAGTAGAGCCGCGCGCTCGAGCACCTCGTCGAGGTGTATGTGACCGGTGCTGCGCGCCCCTTCCACGTCGACACGCTGATCGATGAACGTGGTCTCCATGATCAGCGTTTCGGTCTGCTGCAGCTCGGGGGTGCGTTCCAACACTTCGATCCGCGTATCGCCCGTGAACGACAAGAGCGCGACGTCGCGACTCTCGTCGATGTTCACGCCCTTCTTTCGGAGCTCGCCCAGCTTCTCTCCGGGCAATCCGCGAAACTCGTCGCGCAAACGGTGCCGGCGCTCCCAAACGGTGTAGCCCTGGCTGGGCACGCGGTGATACGTCTCGAAGGGCCGTACCCAGCGGTGCTTCGCGATCTCGAAATCTTGACCTGGTTCGAGCGGCACGACCCGGCGCGGGATCACCTGCCCATCGAGGCGACCCGCCGCGTTGAACAACTCCTCCACGTCTTTGGCGACCGCGGTCGGAACCACGTACGTGCTCTCACCCATGCGCATCATCGAGCGCCGCGCGGCGTGCTGCGCCACCGCCCCCATGTGGTCTAGATGCCCGTGGCTCACTAGTACTAGCGGATGATTGACGGCGCTGCGTGTGCATCGCCCCATGTCGAGAACCAGGCGAAGCGACGGCACTTCGATGCAGGTTTCGACGCCTGCTACGCTCAGTCCCTCGAGTTTCATCGCTTGCGGTGCTGCGCGGCGCTCAAGGAGGCGAAGCGCCGTTGGGTGCAGCGCTGGGAGGGCTGACGCATTCACCGTGTACGCACACGCGATCGCCTTTGCACTGCGTATCGAAGCTACAGCCCGGCGCGGCAGCGGGCGGAGGAGCAACGGCGGCTGGCTTCGCCGCGAGGTGGCTAGTGTTCGCGACCCAGGTACATTTTCGATTCACGTACCCCTCCGGCAAGTCGCAGGTGGAGACGTAAACCACCTCTTGCTCGCAGCCGACCACACGATAGGCGCGATCGTCCAAGCGGAAAATTTTTATGGCCTCGGGGGGACAATGTAAATCCCCCGCGGAACGAGCACGTAGGCTCGGCCCCTCCGCGCACCCAACGCTGGCGACCATCCCCAGCACACCACCAATCAGCAATGACTTTTTCACCACACTCGTGAATCTAGCTCGCTTTTACGGCCTCGGAAACTCCCGATTCAACCGCCGGGGTTACGGCTTCAACCGCAACCCGACGGGCAGCTCTTCGCCGAACCACGCTGCGCGTTCGGCTTCGATCAGGGGAACGAATTCACGCACGGGTGTGATCAGGTCGGCGTCGGCGTGAGCGGCCTCGAGGCGGCGGATGACTTCTGCGCGCAGCGTCTCCGCGATGTCACGCGCGCGATCGTCCGTTCTGCGTGCGAGCTGCGCGGCGGTGGCGGCCGCGGTGGGCACTTCGTGCCAGCGTTCGCGCAGCAAGTGATCGAGCCAATTTTCTGCACTGCGCGGCGGCACTACGTGGTGCGCGCTGGCGTAGCCAGGCACGCGCGCGCCCACTCGGCCGAGCGCGCTCCACAGGCGCGGATCACGATCACGATAGGTGCGTTCGATCAGCCAATCACCGAGCGCCACCCTTCGCTCGACCGGAATGCGTTCGAGCGAGGCCACGAGTTCGAGCAGTTCATGGCTATAGTCGGCGGCCTTGAGGCTCTTGCTACGCTTCAGTTTGAGCTCGCTCGGCGCCAGGAACGGCTCCAGCAGGCCGAGCACGCGCGTTTGCGTTTCTTCGCGCAAGCCCGCGACGATCCGCCGCCAAGCGATCCAAAATTGTTGCCAACTGCGCGGGTTGGGGCCGCCCGCAATGCCGGAATCGAACAACGGCACGAGCTGCGCGATGCGTTGCTCGTCGAGCGGCGCGCCGAAGCCGGGGCGCAAACAGTAACCGGCGAGCATCCAGAACACGCGTTCGTGATCTTCGGAGCGCCTTCGCGCGGCGCGTCCTTCGCTGAGCGCGTCGAACAGGCTGCGATTGGATTCGAGCGTCCACGCGCGGCGTTCGCCCAGCAAGCGCTCGAGTTCGCGCGGCAAATCTTTGCTTTCGCGCGCCTTCACGTCCGCGCGGCCCTCGCCGAACACGCGGCGAATCGCCTCCAAGGCGTCGGCTAGATGCGCGGGCGGCGGGCGAGATGCGCTCGGCGGCGCCGACTTGAGCGCAACCGGTTCGCTGGAGCGCAGCTCGAATGCCAAGCGAAAACGGCGGGCGGCACGGCCTTCGCTCGGGTGGAGCTCGACCGAAGCCAGCTCGACCGTGCCCGCGGCGCTCAGTTCGCCTTCTAGCGCGACCTCGAGATCGCCCTCGCCGTCGGCAGCGCTGAACAAGGTGGTGACGGGCGGCAATGATGCGAAATCGTCATCGAGGGTCACGATGTCACCGGGACGATGCGCGGCCGCCGTGTCCGAAGTGTACAGCTCGAGTTGCACCGGCTGCCCCACGCGCAGCCAGAGTCCCCCCGTGCTCGCCACGTGGCGCTCGCCCTCGCGCGCGCCCTTGGGCACGACGCACAACGCGCGGCGCGCCGCGCGCTCGTCCACGGCCACGTAGAACCCGCGCGGCGTACCACCGCCAATGCGCAGCCCGTGCCCCGCGAGCGAGCGACTGTACGCGACGGCGCCGCGCGCCACGGACAGATCCGGATCCGGATAGGGCAAGAGCGTGACCTCACGCCCGGCAAAGCGCGAGGTCAAATCACGCACGCGCTCGGCGGCGCGCTGCGCGTGGAACAAGCCGCCATTGAGCAGCACCGCGTCCACGCCGTCGGCCGCGTGACGCTCGAGAAACTGCACGATATGCCGAGAAATAGCCGGATCGCGCTCGTAAGGCAGGCCGAACGCGAGCAAGCCGGCGCGCGGTTTGGGAGCCGGCTCCCCCCGCTCCACCAGGGGCAAGAAGCCGTCGAACACCAACGCCTCCACTTCGCTGCGCAAGAGCTCGGTCGAAAGCGTGCCACCGACCAACGACGACCCGAGCGATGCAATCCGGATCGGAGCGGACTCCGCCGCGCCACGCCCGAGCAAGGATTCTTTGGCTGCACGGCACGCCAGCAGCAAACGACTGAAGCGCAACGGATCCAGCCGCTCCCCGTTCAGCAACCTCTGCTCACATTGCTGGGCGAGCGCGAGATCGATATTGTCGCCACCAAGCAACAAGTGGCGTCCCACGGCGACTCGCTCGAGTTCGGGTTCGCCGGCCCCCATGTGCCGCGCCTCGATCAGGGTCAGATCGGTCGTCCCACCGCCGACGTCGCACACGAGTACGCGCGCGCGGCCCTTCGACGACGCGAGCAATGCATCCAGCACTTGGCGGCGTTCGCACGAGATCAGGTCGTAGAACGCCGCTTGCGGCTCTTCCAGTAGCCGCACGTGCAGGCCCGCGAGCTCGGCGGCTTCGACGGTGAGTTCGCGCGCGACTTCGTCGAACGACGCCGGCACCGTGAGCACCACGCTCTGTTCGGGCAATGGCTGAGCAGGGAATGCCTCGTCCCAGCTGCGTCGAACGTGGGCGAGCAGGCGCCGAGCCGCATCGACCGGCGATATTTTCGGCACTTCCGCGGCGTCCGCGGCCCAAGGCAAAATCCCATCCCGGCGCGCGACCCCCGCATGGCTGAGCCAGCTCTTGCTCGAGGCCACCAAGCGCTCACTGACCTCTTGACCGCGCTCCCGCGCGTAGCGCCCGACGACCCACGGCAACTCTTGCCACGGGTCGGCAATGATTTCAGTGTCCGCCTTGGCGTACAAGAACGAGGGCAACAAGCGCAGCGCTTCGACCTCGCTGGCACTCACCAGCTGCGGTAACGAAAGCACCGTCGCGTCCGCGCGGCTCTCGTCGGTGCGAGCCGCGTACGCGACGACCGTGTGGGTCGTGCCGAGGTCTATCCCGACGTGAAACGTCATGCACTACCGGAGCCGGTGCGCACGCTGAGTTCGATTTGCCAACGTTCGTCGGAAACGATCGGCGACTGCGCGATGGCCTCTAGCTTGAGCGTGCCGATGGCGGTCACGGAAGCCTGCAATTGCACGGCCACGATGTCACCCGCGTTCCGCCCCGCGGGTGGCAAAACCAGCTCGATTTGCGGCAGTTCCTCGAGTTCGCCCGCACGCCAGCGTTCGAGCACGCTGCCCGCGGCGTCGTTCCTGCGCGTGCTCGAACCGAAGAAGCGGAACGCGACCGGCTCCCCCACCACGACGTACAGCTCTTGCGGCGGCAGGGCCGCGCTCGTGCCCTCTTCCATGCCGAAGGGCGCGACGCACAGCGCGAACACCGGCGGTTCGAGTCCGGGCAGTGCCGGCATCGGGCTCTCGATGCCCACGTAGTACGCGCGCGCGGTGCCGCCGCGAATGCGCAACCCGCGCCCATGCCGAACCAGTCCGTAGTAGGCCGCGCCTCGCGCCACCGCCAAATCCAAATCTTCACCCGGCAGCACACGCGCCTTCGCCGAACCGCGCTGTTCGAGCCAGCCATTCAGCGTGTCGAGCACCCGTGAGCGCAGGATGTTCGCCTTCAGCACGCCGCCGTTGAACAAGATCGCGCTCGGCGCGCGCGCGTCCGTCTCGTTCGCGGCCGGATCTGCGAAGGCGTGGCGCGCGAGGAAAGCCGCCAAGTGCTTGGTGATCGCCGGGTCACTCGCGTACGGCAAGCCCACTTGGGTCAGGCCCGCGCGGGGGCGCGTCTTGGGCAGATCGGTCGCGGCGACGGCAGGAAAGAAGCCCTCTAGCAAGTAGCGTTCGACTTGCTCGCGGCGCAGTTCACCGCGAATCGAGCCGCCGAGCAGCTGCGAGCCGCGACTGGGCAAAACCACCGCGACCGAATCGAGCGTGGCATCCGAAAGCAACTTCTCCTTCGCTCCGCGGCAAGCGTGAGCCAACGCACCGAGTTGAAAACGGTCCAGCTCCTTGCCCTGCTCGGCCAGCTCTTGGCCCACCACGTGCGCCAGTGCGAGATCCATGTTGTCGCCGCCGAGCAGGATGTGATCGCCCACCGCGACTCGCTGCAGACCCAGCGAGCCCTCTTGCTCGACCGCATCGATCAGCGAAAAGTCCGTCGTGCCACCCCCAATGTCGATCACCAGTACGCGGTCACCCGCGCGCAAATGCGAGCGCCAAGCGTCACCATTCTGCTCGATCCAGGCGTACAGCGCCGCCTGCGGCTCTTCCAGCAGGGTGACCTGATCGAAACCGGCGGCGAGCGCGGCTTCGACGGTCAGATCGCGCGCGCCGGCATCGAAAGATGCGGGCACGGTGAGCACCACGTCTTGCTCCGACAAATCGCCGTCTTCGGGACGGGCCGAGCGAAACGCTTCATTCAAATGGTCGAGGAAGCGGAACGAGGCCTCGACCGGCGAAATCTTCTCGATGTCTTGCGGCGCACTCAGCGGCAAGTTGCCCGCGCGGCGGTCGATGCCGCCATACGAGAGCCAGCTCTTCGCGCTCGAGATCACGCGCTGCGGTGCTTCGGCCCCGCGCGAGCGCGCGAATTCGCCTACTGCAACGCGCCGCTCGGCATCCCAAGGCAAGGCCAGTGCCGGCTCGCTTTCATGAGCAAAGTACAAAAAGCTGGGCAAAAGCGAGCGTTTAGCGACCTCGCCTGCGGTCACGAGCTGCTCGATTTCGAGCACACTAACGCGTTCGTCAGTGCCCTCGAGCGCGGCCACGGCCAGCGCCGAATGAGTCGTCCCCAAATCGATGCCTACGACGAACTTGGCGCTCATGACAACTCCAACTCCGCCGGTGCGACGAGCTTCGGATCCTGCGCCCCCACGACCTTGGGCAAGCTCAGCTCCTCCACGCGCCAACCGCGGTGCCGAAGCACGCCGTGAAATGGCGCCGAGCCCGCCACATTGCCAACCAGCTTCACGTCGTCCGACGCACGCTCGAGCGTCAGTGATGCACCCTCGGCCTCACTGCGCACACTGACGACCCGCGCGTGCGCGCGCAGCGCGCGGCGACAGCCCTCGTGGACCACACGCGCTGCGGCGCCAATGTCGGCATCGCTGAACGCAGCCACGTCTTGCTGCACGAAATCGACGAACCGCCCTTCGCGCTGCAACAGTGACAGCAGCTGCAGCGCGGGACTGCCCGTGTCCACCGACACTTCTGGCGCGCGGGCCGCCGGCTCGGGTGGCAACGCGGGCGACGCGACTGGCTCGGCTTCACTCTCGCCCGTGCCCAGCCGTGCCACGCGCGCCGCAAAGCGACCATCGAAGAGGATCCTAAAACCACAGACCCAAGAGAGCCAAAGGCGACTCAGCAGCGGCAGACTCGTGACCGTCATTGCGGCGCAGTCTACGATCGCCGCCGCGATCCACAACGGCTAAGCGCCGGTCAGGGAGGCCGGGACAGCCTATGACGCGGCCGCGGTGGCCGCGGCCGGGCCGAAGTCCTTGATCACGGCGAACGTGCCGGTGACTGTCTCCGAGGGGGCGGGCGCCGTCAAACTGCTGCCATCGAACAGCGCCACGACCGCAGTCAGGTTGTCTTCACCGCCTCGATCGTTGGCCAGCTGGATCAGATGGGCACACGCCGGCCACGGGCCATTCACGCTCAAGATCTCGAGCAGCTCGTCGTGCGCGACCGCATTCGAGATCCCGTCGGAACAGACCAAGAGCTTGTCCCCCTTGCGCAGCTCGACCTGACCAATCGCCGCATGCACCTCTTCCACGCTACCCATCGCCTGCAGAAGAATATTCTTGCGCGGTGAAGTCTCCGCTTCGTCCGGATGCATCAAACCTTGATCGACGAGCATCTGCACCAAGCTCTGATCGCGCGTCAGTTGCTTGAGCTGACCCGAGCGCAGCAAGTACGCGCGCGAGTCGCCCACTTCGGCCACGTACGCGCATGTGCCGTCGACCAATACCGCCGTCAATGTCGCGCCCATGCCATGACGACCCTTGGTTCGCGCGGCCGCGATGACGTCCGCGTTGGCGCGCCGCACCGCGGTCTCCAGTCGCTGCTCCGCCGTGCCTCCGCCGCCCGCTTGCAGCGTCTTCTGCACGGACGAAATCACGGTCGAGGCTGCGACTTCACCCGCGGCGTGGCCGCCCATTCCATCCGAAAGCGTGAGCAACGCGCCCCCCTTGCCCACGCTCATCTGACCGTTCGAGGGACTGGCCTCGTAACTGGCACCCGTCGACAAGTCGGTCAGCTGAAACGCATCTTCATTGACGCTGCGAGTCAGTCCAACGTCCGACAATGCGGCGAAAGTAATGGTGATGTCAGTCATATCATTCTCACTCAGGGTTGAGCTTGGTTGAGCAAATTCTCGGGGCAGAAGTGCAAGCGGGATCGAGCAACGTAGCAAGCCGCCTCACACCAACCGAAGGTTTTCGGGCCGCGAACTCGCGACCCAACCGTCGGTCTGCAAACGGCGCGCCAAGCCGCCAGCGGCAACGAAACCAGCCGGAAGCGTTGCCCAGGGTTGGTTGATGGTCACGAGCCACGAGCCAGAGCGACCCAGCCTTCGGCGGCGCGTTGCGCCCCCCGACCGCACGAGTCAATTCTGCGTCGCGGCCGTTGCTCCGCGGAAGCCGAACGCCCGGACCAAACGCGAGCAACGCGGGGGCGACCACGAATGCCAGCCGCACGGCGCCGAATCCGCCCTTGGCCGCGCTGCGCGTGGAGTTTGCTTCAGACCACCGTACCCGAGTCTTGCGCCTGGCGACCGCCACCGATCTCCGTGGCCACCACCACCACCTGTTGACCGGTCGCGGCCACTCCCCAGTTCGAGACCGTCCAATCGATGACGGCGCCGATCGTAATCTTCTGGACCGTGTTCGCGGTCAGAGTGATGCCGCCGAGCTTGAGCTCGAAGGAATGGGGCACGCCGTTCACGCTCAGGGTCAAATCGACATCCGCCGGCGTACCCGGTTTCTTCACCAGGAGTGAGACCTCGAAGTCTTTCCCGGAGCTCACTACTGCGTCGACATCGACGATGATTTCATCTGCCATGGGTTCACTCGCTCGCTTTCATTTCACTTTTTCGGTGCTCGGACCCACCTGGTCCCCTAGCCCCAAACTCCCCAAGATCTCCGCGGCATTCAGCACGTTGAACGTCACGCCGACGTACGGTTGCCCCGTCCAATTGTGGCTTTGCGCGTTCTCGAACCAATAGAAGCCGCCGCTCACGCGCAGCACACTCACGGGGTTGTAGCTGAGGCCCGTCAGGAACGAGAGCTTGTCGGATTGTCTCCGATCTTGCGTATCCAATGTTTTGACGCGCACGCCTGCATCGAGCGAGAGCGCGCGCAACCAGTTGTTCTTGCCTTTCCAAGAAACTTCATTGGCCTTCAAACAGCCTGCAGCCGGGCAGATCGAAATCAGCGTTGGCACCACGATGTCTTGAATGCCACTCACGAACACCACGCCCGTCGCGACGTCATAGCGGCGCGGTTGAGCGGCCCCCTCGATCAGCGTCGCGCCATCTTCCACGCGGCTCCCGTTCTCAAACGCTTGCTCGAGGCCCTTCAAGATTGCGGCGTCGCGCGACTCTTGTTTGGCTTGACCCGCCAGCGCTCGTAGCGCGCCCGAAGCCGCCTTCACGGCGCTGTAGGAATACGCCCCGCTGAGGGCAGGATTTCTGATCTTGTTGAGATGCAAATTCACCAAGTCTGGAGAGGGGGGGTCCGCTTGAGCCGCGGCTACTACGGCGGCGGCCGCCGCCGCCGCGACGTCATCTACCCTCAATTTTTTCGCCAGCGCTTCGAGCGTGACCGCGCACTTGCGCAAAACACCAGTGGCCTGTGCCGCGCTGGGTGACCCCGTGGGAACGGCACCCGCGCACTCCTTCTCCTCGGCAGAAGCTGTCTTCTCCTCGAGCGCTATGCCGAGCGACTCGATGAACGCGCCCGTTTGCCGCAGTCGAAGTCGCTTCGCCGCCCCCGAGAGGTTGGCGGAAGCATCTGGACCGATCGTCCACTCGCCACCAGCGCCCACCTGGATCCCGAGTTGCTCGAGTACGAAAGACAGGCCGTCTTGCCCACTGCTCGTCCCGTAGCGGCGCAGCGTCTCCGCGTCGGAGCTAACCGACATCGGTCGAGCCAACTCGGAAAAGGCGGCGTTGAATGCGAGCGTCTGTGCGCCGCTGTCGGCGGGGGGCGTAGGCGCTGGCGGGCTTTCCGTCGTCGTCTCGGTCGTCGCAGTACTCGGCGCGCCGACGGCGGCCGGGGTCGACGTTGCCGGTGTGCTCGCGACGGGCGGTTTGACCTTGTCACCGGCCTGGCCAACGGCCGCGAGAATCGCCGCCTCCAACCTGACCGCCGCTGCCGTCACGGTTGCCTTGTCCTTCTCGGAGAGCGAGAAGGAGTAGCGCAGCTGCAGCGATGCTTGTTCGTTCGGCTGCGGTTGGTCCGGAAACTCCACGTGCCAGCGGTCGTTTTGACGCTGCGCTCGCGCAATGCGGGGGCCGGCCGTTCCCCATTCGTAGGTGACGGAGAGGGCCTGCGGCTCGCCGTGCTTGCCGTCCTTCCAAATCTTGAAATCGAGCGCAAAGCCACCGCCACTGAGGGCGGTGGAATCGGGTGCTTCCGGGGGCGGCCTGGTCTCGTCGGCATCCGCGGCGAGTGCGCCGTTTGCAAAGCCCGACATGACGAAAAAGATCCCAGACCACGCCGTCGACCGCACCATTCGCTTGCCCATCACCCTCATGACCCAGCGCCTCCCGAACCTTCGGTATCGTTCTGATTCGATTCGCCCGCCGCGCCCGCGCTGGGCGGCGCGGCATCGCCCGTTCCACCGTCTGCGGTTGGCCGCACGTGCACCGTGATACGCGCGGTCAGCGTCGACTCATCGTCAGCGGGCCCCTTCACCACGGCAATCACCACACCGTCGCCGACCGACGCGGCATCCGCGATCTTCAAGGAGACGACGGCTAGCCCGTCACCGTGTACGTTGCCAACTGTCGTCGGCTTGGTCTCCACCGTGATCGCGTCTGCACCGGAGGGAGCTTCCGGCCAGCTCAACCGGGTCGCGTCGACTCGCGCGAAGGTCACCCAGGCGCCGGACACGCCAACGCCATTTACGTCCAAAGCTTGCACCGAAAGCGCAGTCGTCTCTCCGGGTGAAGCGTCGACCGACACTTCGCTTGCGCTCAAACGAACCACCGGCCCGATCGCGCGTGGCGCCTCGAGCTCCAGGCATCCCGTTAGCCCAAGCAGCGCCATCCCGATCCAAGTCATCTTCAGCGAGTACTTCATCTGCACAATCCCCATCACGGTCGCCCGTCACTCACGAACGCGAGCGCACCTCCAAACGATTGATGAGCAGGTTGCCGATCCAAAGCCGCGTCGACAATGGTCATGTATTTGGATGGGGCTACCGTCCATTTTCGCCAGGCGAGCGCTGCTCGAGGCGCGGGCATTCTGGATCCGCGGGCACGCGCGGTCGGGCCTTCCCGGATGGGGCGAGGATTGCAGACGCGGACTTTCGGACGGCTCAATGCTTCGGCGGCAGGAGATTCGCTCGCATCGGCACTCGGTTCACCGTATCCGCGTACATCAAGGAGCCAATATCGGTCAGATCTCCGATCCGGAACTGGCAGGGATAGCCGAGCCCCGGCGACAGGGCGATCCGGAACTCATGCTGATAGGAATAAGCCAGCGTCTTCTCGAATGGACTCGGTGCGGCGTGCCGCAGGCGCGCCTCGACGTAATGCACATCACCGGATGCCAAGCGTTCGAACTGAGACTGCGCTTCGAATGCAGCCACCACGCGCTCGAGCAAGGCCGCTTGGCGGTGGATGACGGCGCACATTTCTCCTTCGCAATGGTTCCGGGGGTCCACCCAAGCCGAGTGCTGACCATAGTGATACATGCAGAACACATTGACCTCTTGAAGCTCGCTCGAGTGCAGTTTGACGGGCGGCGCGTCGGCAATCACCATCTCGCCGAGGTTCCTGGTGAGTAGAGTCCCCTGCCACCAGCGCACGAATCCGTCGCCCCGTTCGCGTTGCAATCCCTCATCTTCCACTTCGGAGAACCAGGCGAGCGTGTTCATGGACAGCAGTCCTTCTTCGAGGAACTGTTCCATGTGCGCCCGGGCACCGAACTTGAAGAGTGACCCCATCGCCAGCGCATGGTACGCCACTTCAAGCCGGCGTCGATCTCAGCCCGCATGGCTTCATGGCGATTGCTGCGGGTCGCGTATCGAAACGTTCGTGAGCGTTTTCGGAGACGTGATGTTCCCAATGCGGTCGCAAGCGATGCGAAGCTCAATGACGTGGCAAGCGGACCTCGAACACGGTGCCGCGCTCTGAGCTCGATTCGACGCTCACGGTTCCACCGTGGGCTATCGCGATTTGCCGCACGATGAACAGACCAAGGCCGATGCTGCGATCACTGTCGCTCTTGGTCCCCACGCCTCGCTGCATCGGCTCGAACAGTCGCTCTCGCTCTGCACGTGGAATGAACGAGCCCACGTTGTGCACCGTGAGCGTCACGACATCTGGCTCTTCGCCCCGGACCGCGAGTGTGATGGGCGTACGGGGGGCGGCGTATTTTGCGGCATTCGAGCCTAAGTTGCCGATGATTTGCGCAAGTCGATCCGCGTCCCCATGGCCCTTCGGGTCGCCGCTGATTTCCACTTGGTAGGCGCGATCGGGGAAACTGGTACGCAATTCGTCGGCGCTGGTTTGGAGGAGTTGGGCGAGGTCGAGGGGGCTGCGCAGGACGCGGATACCGCCGCCTAGCCGAGCTTGGGTGAAGTCGAGCAGGTCGCGCACGAGGCGAGTGGCGCGTTCGGTGCTGCTAGCGATTCGGGCGAGCGATTTTTTGGTGCGCTCGTCGGGGTGCTCGCGGCGCTGGAGCACGGTCGTGGCGAGGTGGATGGCGCTGAGCGGGTTACGCAGATCGTGGCTGACGATGCCGACCAATTGCTGTTCGAATTCGGTCTGGCGGCGCAGAGTCGCTTGGGCGTTTTGCTCTTCGGTCACGTCTCGGAAGAAGACGGCCAGGCCTTCGGTGGTGGGGTACGCGCGAACGTCGGTCCAGAGATCGAGCGGTGCGTAGAACTCCACGAAGTGCACCGGCACTTGCGCGTCGAGGCTGCGCTGGAGTTCGCTGATGTACTTGGAGGTTCGGCCGGCCGCTTCCGGGAACAAGTCCCAGACTACGCGGCCGAGCGTTTCGCTGCGCGGCTTGCCGGTCAGGCGCTCATGGCTGGCGTTGACGAGCAAAAAACGCCACTCGCGATCGACGACGTAGAACGCGTCACCCATCGCGTCGAGCACTTCGGTCAGGCGCGCCTGGGTGCGGGCCAAGCGAATGCTGCCTTCGACGCGTGCAAGTAGCTCGCGCGCGGAAAACGGCTTGACCAGGTAGTCGCTCGCGCCGGCGCGGATGCCTTCGACTTTGGCTTCGTCACCAGCCCGCGCGGAGAGCAAAATCACCGGCACATGGCTCAGGCGCGCATCGGCTCTCAGCTCGCGCAGCAGGCCAAAGCCATCGAGCTGAGGCATCATCACGTCCGAGAGCACGAGATCCGGTGGGCGGATGCGCGCGGCTTCGAGTGCGGCTTGGCCGTTGCTCACGGCTTCGATCGTGAAGCGGCCTTCGAGCAGGCGCGACACGTAGGCGCGCATGTCGGCATTGTCGTCCGCGATCAGCACGCGACCGCTCGGCACCGCCAATGCGGCCGCGGGCAGCAAACTACCGCCAGCGCTGGTACTGATACGCTTTTGCGGCGGCGCTTCGACCTCCGCCGCGGTCTCACTCCACGCGTCGGCTTCGCGCACGAAGGCTTCGGCACGCGTGGCGGTGGAGGACTGGGTGCGTTCACCTTGCAGCCGGTCACCCGGCAAGTGAACGTTGCCCAGTGGCAGACTGATGCTGAACGTGGTGCCGACGCTCGACTCGCTGCAGACCGAGAGCGTGCCGCCATGCAGGCGCACCAACTCTTGGACCAAGGCGAGGCCGATGCCGCTGCCTTCGTAGCTGCGCCCGCGCGCGCCTTCGACGCGATGAAAGCGTTCGAACAAGCGCGGCAATTCCGCTTCGGGAATGCCGGTTCCCGTGTCGCGCACCGCGAGCTGCACGCGCGGCGGCAGATCGCCCTCGGCCGCAAGGGCGCGCAGCGTGACTTCGATCTCGCCTTCGAAAGTGAACTTGAAGGCGTTCGAGATGAGATTGAGCACGATCTTTTCCCACATTTCGTGGTCGACCCAGATCGGCTCGGGCAAGGGCGGGCAATCGACGCGTAGGTGTAAGCCCGCGCGCTCGACCGTCGACCGGAACGCGCTGGCGAGATCGGCAGTTAGGCTCGCAAGATCGCTGGGCTCGTACGAGGCTTGCACGCGCCCGGCCTCGATACGGCTGAAATCCAGCAGCGAATTGACCAGCTTCAAGAGCCGCAGCTGGTTTCGATGCACGGTCGCGAGCGCGGCGCCCGACAACGACTGATCGGGCGAGTCGAGCGCGTCTTCCGTCGGACCGAGGATGAGCGTGAGCGGCGTGCGAAACTCGTGGCTCACGTTGCTGAAGAACGCGGTCTTGGCGCGATCGAGCGCGGCCAGTTCGTCGGCGCGGCGCTGCTCTTGTTCATAGGCGCGCACGTTGCCCAGCGCCGTCGTGAACGTGGTCGAAAGTGACTCGAAAAACGCCTGATAAGCGGGGTCGAGCGCGCGCCGCGGACTCACGCCAACGATCAAACAACCGAGCGGAGCCGGCGCACCCGCGGGGTGGATCGGCAGCAGCACCGCCGTGCGTGGGGGCTCGGCATACGGCCCACACCCCTCGAGCGCGCTGCCGAAGCGCGCCTGCAAGTCATCGACGCGCAGCAACGTCCGCTGCTCGAGCGCGCGTTGAATCGGCCACGACCCGTCCCCGGGTGAGGTCCCTTTTGGCCCAGAGGCGTCGAGGGCGATGTGGGGAGGAGCGGCTTCACTACCCGGAGTCAGGCCGATGGCGCCATGAAGCGTTGCCTCACGCGCCGCGTCGCTCGGTTGGTAAAACAACAGAAAAGGTAAATCGAGCGCCGCGCCCGTAGCGGCTTGTTCGGTGAGCTGCCAAGCTTCCGCGAGGGTTTTGGCGTTGGCGAGGCGAGTGCTCAGATCGCGCAAGGTTTGCGTGCGGCGTTCCCCGAGCATCTTGTCCGTCACCTCCGTGATCGGATGAAACAACCCGCCGACTTGCCCAGATTCGTCACGGATCGGGCTGAACGAAAAGGTCATGAAGGCCTCTTCGAGGTAGCCGTAGCGATCCAAAAACATGCGCAGGTTCTCGATGTACGAGCCCTCACCCTGCTGCGCGCGATCGACCACGTGCCCGACGGCCTCCAACGCCGACGCCCAACACTCGTTGAAGCGCTGGCCCATCGAAGTCGGGTGCAGTTCACCCGCGATCGGCCGATACGAGTCGTTGTAAATCTGAACCCGCTCCGGGCCCCACGCGATCAAAATCGGAAAGGTGGAGGAGAGACACAAGCTAACGGTGGTGCGCAAGCTCTGCGGCCAGTGTTCGAAGGAACCGAGCGGAGTCTGCGACCAATCCATCGAGCGGATCAGTTCGCCCATCGCGCCGCCGCCGGAAAGCCAGTCGAGTCCTTGTGGCTCGCTCACGCTATCGACCCCGCGAGCCATTGCTCGAGTTGTTCGAGACGCAGGGGCTTGACCATGAACCCGTCACAGCCTGCCTGTGACGCGCCTTCGCGCCGCTCCGGATCGCTGTAGCCGGTCCAAGCCACGATGCGACACGCGGCGCCCCAGCGTGCGCGAATCGCGCGGGCCACGTCGGCGCCGGGCATGTCCGGCAGGCTCAGATCCAAGAATACGAGCTCAGCCACGCGCTCGTTCAGCAGTTCGAGCGCGGCTGTTCCGGTTGGCGCAGTGCGCACGCGGTGACCGTAGGATTCGATCAGCTCGGCGAGCAGCTCGGCGTTCTCCAACGAATCATCAATCACCAAAACTTCGAGCGAAGCAGAGGACAAAGGCGAAGGTATTTCCGACAAGGCTAAGTGTGACGAAGTGTAACCACGTCAGGGTGCACGCAAGTCAGGAATTGGTCATCCCGCGTTGAGCCAATTTGCCGCAGCTCATGGTTCGCCGGCCTCGCTCACTTCCACTGTCCACGGCGCCTCGACGGGCTCATCTCCCCCGCCGCCCTCCGCCTTGAACGTCCGAGACTCGAAGTCTACCGACCATGCAACGCTCACGCGCTCGCTTTCCGAAAGCGCGCTCGGCTGGTCCAGCGCGAAGTCGAGCTCGATTTCGGCGTCGCAAGGGGTTCCCTCGCCCGGCGCGCTGCAGTTCCCCGCAAAACGCAGGGGGCGCGCGAGCTGAAAGCCGGTTTGCACGGTGGCCGCGTCACGCGCTTGTCCCTCCGCGCCGAACGCCACGCGCACGAAAGGCCGCTGGGCGGCCGTTGCTGCGGTCTCGCTCGAGCTGATCAGCCCCTGAACCGTTGCCAATGCGGTGTCCGTGGTGTTGGCTCGATCGGGGCCGAGTGCGAGCACGACCGCGCGCGCGAGGTATCGAGCTCTGGGCTCGTTCGCCGTAAGCGTCACGAGCGGGCCTTCGCTCGATTTTTCGAAACGGTACACGCTGCGCTTCTCGGGATCCGCACACGAGGTAGCAAGCAGCGCCGTGACCGCGAGCGTCAGAGCGATCGTGCGAGAGCGAGTGCGGACCCGGCGGCAAGCGACGAGCAAGGGGTCAGGCCGATCGGGCAATGCGGGCGCTGAGCGTTTTCCGATCTGGAAAGCGTGCAGGCGCGAGCCGCTCCAGCCGAAAACCGTCTGCCGCACGTCGTGCAGATCGGCGAGCAGGTGTTGCGCGGGGACGCGCAAACGCCGCCCAATCGCCGGTCGTATGTGGCGCACCTCGGCGCGCAAGGTGAATGCGTCACCGAGGCTATTTCGAGGCACGAGCATGGACGCCACGGTAATGAGGTGGCAGGCGAGTCGCAATGGGCGAGCAAACGAACGCGCCGGACACCGGCACGCTTGCGCGGAACTGCTAACTTCTTCCCCTGCCGCTCGAATCGGCGGGGCGATGAGCGTGTTTGGCCGCGCATTGGCGCGCCATGCGCACGATCCGAGTGGTCGGCGTTGGTGGTTCGAGCCTTACGATCAGTTGAGTGCGGCGTTGGGACCGCTTTCGCGAGAGCCCACCCGCGAGTTGGGGATCGTACTGGTCGCGTGCCCCGGCAAGGCGGCGACGCGTGCGGCATGCCGTGGGGGCGAGCTATGCGGTGGCGTTGACCGGGCTTGGTGACCCAGCGCAAGAAGTGAACGCGCGCCTGGCACGCTCTTAGCTACGCCGCGCTCATGACATCTCCCCTCAGGACGAAGGCGAAGGCGAAGGCGCGCACCGGCAGCGCTGTGACCAAGAAGCGCGTTGCGAAGCGAAGCGCGACGCGCAAGCGGCCCATGCGGAAGGATCCGAAGGGCGGGCTCACGGCGGTGGGTCGTCGCTTCTTTGCCGAGAAAGAGGGCTCGCACTTGAAACCCGGCGTCACGGGGCCGGCGGACACGCCGGAGAAGATGAAGCGTAAAGGTTCATTCCTCCGGCGGCATTTCGCCCACCTGCGGGGGCCGTTGCGCGATGAACGAGGCCGCCCGACGCGCTTGGCTTTGTCGGCGCATGCATGGGGCGAACCGGTGCCGAAGACCGCGGCCGCGGCCGCCCGATTGGCCGCGAAGGGCACTCGTTTGCTCGAGCGCTGTGCGCGCGCAAGGAAAAACGCGATCAGCGGCGCAACGCAGTCCAAGCGGGTGAGCCGTGGCCGCTGAGAAGAATTCGCTGGTCGCGAACATCAATCGCCGCAAGCGCCAAGGAAAGAGTCGTCCCCAATCACGCTCGACGATTTCGAGCGACGCTTACGCCCAGATGGAAGCGGGCTGGCCCGCGAAGAAGAAGAAGAAGAAGAAGAAGAAGAAGAAGACCAAAGCGCGAACCCGGTAAGAAGTAGCCAACGAGCAAGCAGGCGAGCGCAACATCGATGTAGAACTTCGCGCTAGCGGGGGGGGTGCCTGCACTCGCGGCAGGGGCCTCGACATCGCTCGAGCAAGCAAGCAACCAAGCAACCAAGCGGCCGCCAGAAAGAGAAGATTGTGGCGGTGATTGAACTCGCGCTCTGCAGCATGCTCGAAGCTTGTCGATCCGCGCGCAGCCACACCTCTCGTTTCTTGCGCTTCTGGAGAAGCTGTTACAGTTGGGTCCGTGACTGGCTCGCTGTTTCAACCCTTTCCGAGCTTCATGGCGGGCGCATTGCTGTGCGCTGGCTTGGCCACGACGATCACTTCGCACGCGGCCACGCGCTACGTGTTCGCGACCTTTTTGGGTGACGCGGCCGACAAAGAGAAGCTCTCTTTGTACACGTCCAAGAACGGACTCGATTTCACGCTCTTCGCGGACACCGGCTACACCGGGCCCACGGGCGTGCTGCGCGACCCGAGCATCACCAAGCACCGCGACGGCAACTATTACATCGCGTACACGATCAAGTCGTGGACCACTACCTCATCGGCGTTCGCGATCGCCTCGAGCCCCGACCTCAAAGCGTGGACGTTTCGCGCGGAGATCCCCGCGCAGGTTCCGGGCGTGAAGGACACGTGGGCGCCGGAGTGGTTCAAAGATACGGACGGCAGCGTCCACCTGATCGTGAGTATCGACACCAACGATACGGCGTTCAAATCTTATTTGTACACGGCCAGTGACGACACGCTGACCAAGTGGAGCGCGCCCAAAGCGCTCGGCATCGGGCCGAATTACATCGATACCTTCGTGGTCAAGGTCGGCGCGAAGTACCACGCCTTCAGCAAGAACGAGAGCAGCAAGTACATCGAGCACGCGACCGCAAGCGCACTCACGGGGCCGTGGACATTCACCGACACGGGCAACTGGGCCAGCTGGGGTTCGGGCAAAGAAGGACCCGCGCTGTTTCAGCTCGACGATGGCCAGTGGCGCATGTTCATGGATTGCTACGGCAGCTGCGGCACGTACTTGCAGGCGACGAGCAAGGATCTCCTGACGTGGTCGGGCACCGCTACGGTCAGCAGTTTGTCGGGCAAAGTGCGGCACGGCACCGTGCTGCGTGAAGAAGACTCGGCCGCGGGCAGCGGCGGCACGAGCGGTAGCGGCGGCGCGAACACGGGAGGTACGGCGGGTAGCGCGAGCAGCGCAGGCGCGACCAGCGGCGCCGGGACGAGCGCGGGCGGCGGCGGCAGCGCTGGCATGGGTGGTCTCCCCAGTGGCGCGGGAAGTGCGGGCGCACTCGCTGCCGCTGGTTCGCCCAACGCAGGCGGGAGCGGCGGTGCGCCCGCCTCCGGCGGTGCGCTAGCAATGCTGGCCGGCGCAGCCGGCCGCCCCGTCGACGACGACGACGCATCGAGCCGTGGCTGCCACTGCTCGCTGCCAGGTTCGGCTTCGAGGTCGCCGCAATACCCACGGTGCGCGCTGTTTCTCGCGCTGGGCGTCGCGCTGCTTCTCCGTCGCACTCAATCACCCTCGAGGTAGATTTTCGTAAACCTCGAGGTAGGTTTGCGTGCGTTAGCGTCTCCCGCTGGGACCGCGCAACAGTCTGAAGGAGTAGAGGTCTTACGAGCTCCTACGCCGGTTTTTCAGCCTGATTCGCAGTGTAAGCACACTTAACGTTCGCATTCGGTCGGCACCCGATTCCAGCACAAAACACTTCGTGCAATCGCACTGGTATGCGTTGCAACTGTGTCGCCTTTGCGCCAAATACCTCACCATGGTGAGTCGGCTCCGGCGCAAACATTTGTACATGATCTTGCCGCTCTTCGCGGGCTCGATCGGTTGCGTCGATGGCAGCCTGTCCGAAGTCGCGCCGCGGCCGCCCGGCGCGGCGGGTTCTGGTTCCGGAGTTGCGGGCTCTGGTTCGGGCAACGCACCCGGTTCGGGGAACGCCGGCAGCGCGCCTGCGGGTGATCCTTCGTCACCGTTGCTGCCCGCGCGCATCCGGCGCTTGTCGAACGCCGAGTACGAGAACTCCGCGCGCGCCGTCGTCGGCAATAGCGATTCGGTCACGAGTGACTTCGCGCCCGACACCCGTCAGAGCGGCTACACCGTGAACGACGCACAACGCGTCGACTCCGTGCTCGTCAAGCAAATCTCCACCGCCGCGACCAAGCTCGCCGCGCAGGTGCGCACCAAGCTCGACGCGCTCGCTCCGTGTGCCGACCCGAGCGCGGGCGGCGAAGCCTGCGCCAAGACCTTCATTCAATCGTTCGCAACCCACGCCTTTCGCCGCCCCCTGGGGGACGACGAGGTGTCGAAGTTGGTCGACCTGTACAAGGTGGGCGCCGACGGCGCCACCTATGCCGACGGCATCGAGCTGGTCGCCACGGGCGTGCTGCAATCAGCCGGCTTTTTGTACCTGACGGAAACCGGCAGCAACCCCGGCGCTGACCAAATCGAGTTGACCCCGTACGAAACGGCCAGTGCGCTCTCTTACTTGGTCACTGCGGGCCCGCCCGACAGCGAACTGATAGCGGCCGCGGCCAGCAACTCGCTGGCGACGGCCGAGCAGCGCGCCGCGGTGTTCACGCGCTTAGCCACCGGCGCAGATCCGGCGGCGTCGCGAGCGCGCATCGTGCGCGTGATCCAAGAATGGCTAGGTATCGACCGCATCACGGAGACGGCGAAGGACACCGTGGTCTATCCGGGCTTCGCGGGCTTGAAACCGGCCATGACCGCCGAGACCGGCCTATTCATCCAACGCCTGATCGAGAAGAAGAGCGGCACCGTCGGCGAGCTATTGGGCGCCAACTGGACCGCCACGCCAGACGCGAATCTGGTCCAGCTCTATGAGGGGACCTCCGCGGGTGACGGAGAGGTCGCGTTGCCCAAGCGGCGCGGCATCCTGAACCAGGGCGCGTTTCTCTCGGTCTACGCGCACGCCAGCGAGACCGGACCCGTGCTGCGCGGCGTCGCGGTCGAACGTCGGCTCGCCTGCGTGCT
>Ga0247757_10000096_pt1 | contig 69225 bp, 57 predicted proteins | sample UWRJL126311R4_FD_180929 | JGI IMG/M metagenome (GOLD analysis project Ga0247757, IMG submission 180929) | Plant litter microbial communities from Arlington Agricultural Research Station in Wisconsin, United States - UWRJ-L126-311R-4 | ecosystem: Environmental > Terrestrial > Plant litter >...
CGTGCTTAAGGGCGCACTGCAGACCGTCGTCGTCAGACCCTGCGAGATACGGAACGCTGCGCCTTCTGTCAGCACCGGGCGCTGGACGGCCCAGCTGCTTCGTGTGAGCTGGGAGTTTGGACACTTGATGGGGACGATCATTGGCTTCGCTGCGCTCGATGAGGACCCGCGGGAGAGTAACATCGCTGGCGAGTCGATGCGGGTCCTGTTGATGCGGGATGATTCGGCGGCACCGTATATGGAGGACCGTGTCACGCCCTCAGGATTCCTAAGGCCAGCAAGCGTCAAACCGTTGAGCTTCGCATTGAATGAAAGGGGCTTGATTACGGGGATGGGTGCAGATGGGGCGAGGGAGAGGGGGGAGTGGTTGACGTGCCTTCTGTTGCAGGAGACGAAAAAGTGGGCAAAGGGTGTTTATAGGAGGGTTGGGCTTTGTCAGATGTATCGCGGTGTCTGGGAGGAGATGAGGGATACAGGGAGGAGGCAGGAGACTGTTGCTCTTATTTGAGAAGGTGGATAGAAGGAAGAAAAGTTGCCAGTGGGATTTCACAAATTACTTTAAATACAAAGTACCTATGATTTGGCTCGCCACGAAGGGAAGGATGTTAATGTATTCCTGGTATTTCCCTTTTTCCGACCAATCAGAATAGATAATAGCGCGCAAGGATCTTTCCTACACCCTTTCCGCTTAATGACTAACCGCCAGGCCCAAGCCTTTCTACGTAGTACGCTGGAGCAAAGAAGTACGTAATTGTGTATTTGCGCACTACTTGTGTACATGCGCGCATGATCCGCAAATGCCGGTTGTTAGCTTTATAATACACGTGGGTGGGGTCCGGATGTCGTGCATCCCAGATCTAGGGATCTGCCTGTCTGTGCCACGCGGTGGGGTACAGTGGGGTGCGGTGGGGCGCGATATGCGTGTCAAAGCTGAAGATCTTCTACGTCTGCTGTGCACCTGGTGTGATATCGCGATAGCTGCTAATTCTAAAACTGGCGAGAAAGGAGAAAAGGACGTCTATAAGCAAGAGGCTTAAGCCTTGCGACAATTAACAGCAGGTTGGTATCATCTTCATCCGCAACAAAGAACGCAGGTAGTACACAAAAGCCGCCTCATTAGCACGTAACCAGTCCCTCCATTCCCTACCTTCTATCCCATGTTGTAAGTACCTTTTCTTGTTTCACACAGCAACCCCCCTCTCCTGTTCCACCGTCGTGGTAACTACGATCCCCTTCCCCTTACCCCCCTCCGCACTCGCAGCCCCAGTGCCCACCTCCACGGCAGGATTCAACCCCTCTTGACTCCCCTCATCCACCCACAGCGAATCCGTCGTCTTCAGTCCCATCTCCTTCTTCGCTCTCCTCTTCTCCCTCGCCAGACTTCCCAGCGCAAATCCCTCGCTTCCCGCGCTCCTTTCACTCTGCTTCCTATATCCCCCTTTCCCATACGGCGAATAACTCTTCTTGTGCTTTACAAGCCTCGCAAGGACGGCGAAAGCAGGCACGAACCCGACGATGACGGCGATGCTGCATTCGACCATGCCCCAGATGGCCAGCCAGGTACCGTCGATGCCCTGGTTGTATTTGTTTACGTTGTTTGTGATTTGGGCGACACGGAGGGTGGCAATGGTCACGCAGACGCCGCCGGTGGCGAAGAGGGCAATGACGCCGAGCTTTTTTGCGCGAGGCATTTGGAGATTCCAGGTTAGACGGATGGGGAGGGCCATGACTGTAGAAGGGAGAGAGCATGAGTAAATGGATAAGTGGGAGTGGGTTGATAGAGGGGGAAATTGGGATACGTACTCAGGAGGTTGGTGATGGTGTCTGCGCCGTAGGAATAGAGGAGAGAGACGAGCTGGCGTGCGGTTGTCATGTCTTTGCAGCCGCCATTCACGAAGAGGTACATGTCGCTACAGGCGGTGAGGTAAGCGGCGTAGTTGCCGGCTTGCGTCTGGAATGGAGTGTTAGGGAGGATGTGTGTGGGAGCGGAGGAAGGAGGGCAAACTCACTCCTACGCAGACAATTACGATAGCCCACCACGCCCAAGTGTACACTCTGCGGACGCCCTTGAGCAGCTTGCGATACAGCAGCAAGCAGCTGAACTTGATGCTCCACAGCACGATCCAAAAGAGCAAGGCGGTGCAGAAATAACGACGCGACACAAATCGACCATCTGCCTTGAGCCCCGGGTAGGGCTTGATCTTTCCAGCCTTTACATCCGTCAAACGCTCCGCGATGGGTGCGAGCGAAATGTACAGTGAGCACATGGCCACGTTGGTCACATAGGCGAGAAAGGTGAGGCCATCTTCTGCAGTCAGACGCTTGGGGGCCACAAGATGGATAGCGATGCGAGTGACTGCGAAAGCGGAGGTTACGGCGATCAGAGCGAAGCCCGTGGACGTGATCTCCTTGGAGGTGAAGGCATCCGGGCGTATGACAGTGTTGGACATCTCATCTCAGGGCAGCACTGAAGCAGCAGGGATGGCGTGCGTCGTTCTCACGGCGCAGCAGAGGGCGAGTGAGATGAGAAAAAGGGCGAAGATTGACGCTGACCACGGGGCTGGGAGTCGCGTATCATTTTCTATGCGTGCAACATCCATGCACGAGGGCCAGATGGCGGGAATTTCGATACGAAGGAATCGAGGATGGCGAGATGCAGTGGGCATGGATGCGCTTCCTGCGGACTCGGGTCGGGACGCTGGCTGAAGATGGGCGCCCAATGCGCGGGCGGCCAGCGAGAAATGGGCGTAGCCGGCCGCACGAGGCCCGGGCTGCGTTCGCCATCTGACATGAAGTACTGCGGCCGAATTGCGGTCGAGGCTGCTCGAATGTTCAGTATAGGTAGAGGCTGCAGAAGACGATGTGGGCTCGAGACCACGACCAGCGGGCCCCGAAGGCGGACGGGACGATACGGCGATTCCAGTATTGCCTCCTGCTGGATCGGTGCGTAGCGCTCCTAGAGGATCGAGTCCAACAGACTGGGATTTGGAGCGCGGCAGCCCAGACTGTCGAAAGGAGAGATCGCTTGAGGTCGCTTGGGGGTCGCTTGGGGAACGCGGCTGGCCGTCGAGCCAAACGAGCCAAACGAGCCCAAGGTTGGCTTGGCACCCGGGCCCCTCGCCCTCCACCCCCCGTAACACCCCCCAGGCACTGGACATCATTGCCTCCTCCTCGGACACACGCCCTTCTCCTAAGCGACCTCGCCCCGACTCGCCCACAATAGTTGCACTATGCATATAATGCGCCAGACGCTGCTGTTGGCTCCAAGGCATTCCCTCGCGGTCCCACGTGCAATTCACCCGCCAGCATAGCACCATGCGCGCCTGGTCACTCGTTTCACTTGGCGTCTTTGCCGCCGCCAGGGCCCTCGCCCAGTCAGAGTTCGAGGCGTCCGATTTCAATGCCACCGAAGCCCTGCTCGCCAATGGCATCGATGCACAGCTCTTGGAGTCGCTAAATGAACAGCTCGACGACGCTGTTGTGGCCCGCGACCTCTCCGCCGAAAGCTCCATCCCCTGCACCCTGGCATGCGCGACTCTGAAGACCGTCTATGGCGCTGACAAGCTTTTCACGTCCGATGCCCTCATCTACTGGTCTGCCCAGCAGGATGCCGTCGTGCCGGCCTGCACCTTTAAGCCTACTGTAGCCCTCGAGGTGTCGACGCTGGTCCTCCTCTCGCGCCTCACCCAGTGTCCCTTCGCAGTCAAAGGTGGTGGCCATACTGCCTTCGTCGGGTCCTCCAGCATCCAGGGCGGCATCACCGTTTCGCTGGAGCGCCTGAACAGCATCAAAGTCCTCTCCAACAACCTCGCTGCCGTCGGGGCCGGCAATCGTTGGTACGATGTCTACACGTACCTGGAGAAGTTCAACCTCGCTGTGGTAGGTGGCCGCGCTGCAGGCGTCGGTGTAAGCGGCCTCACCTTGGGCGGTGGTATCTCGCACCACACGAACATCCGTGGCTTCGCCTGTGATAACGTAGCCTCCTACGAGCTGGTCACTGCCTCCGGCCGGATCCTCTCTGTATCTCAGGTGACCTACCCCGACCTCTACTGGGCTCTCCGTGGTGGCGGCAACAACTTCGGCATCGTAACCACCTTCACCATGGAGACCTTCGCCCAAGGCCCTATGTGGGGCGGCAGCCGCCGCCACTCCCCCGACGCCATCCCCGCCCTGCGCAAAGCCTTTGTCAACATGGTAAAAAACGCCCCCTCGGACCCTAAAGCCGCACACTGGATGATCCACGCCTCCTCCACCCAGGTTCCCGGCGTAAAACTCGTCTCTTCAGAACTCGAATACCCCACACAATTCGCCCCTTCCAAACCCCCGCAAATCCTCAAAGAATACCTCGCCATACCCGCCTACGACGAAAACATCAAGAACCGCACGCTTGCGCAGATTACGGTCATGCTGAACGACAGTATGCCCTCGGGCTCCCGCCAATCTTTCTGGAGCGCGGCCTTCAAGCTCGACCTAGAGCTTGTAGACTTCATAGGTGATTACTTCTACAACACGACGGCGTGGAAGTACCCCGTCACCTCCATCGCCTTCCAATCCCTCTCCGTTCCCGCCCTGCAGGCTTTCGCGCGCAACGGCGGGAACGCCCTGGGCATCCGCGCGGCCGATGGACCCCTTTTCCACATCCTGCTGGCTTCCACCTGGCAGGATCCGGCCATGGATCAGGGCGTGTACAGGGATTCGGCCAAGTTCATCGACGCGGTGGTCAAGGAGGCCAAGAGGAGGGGGCTCGCGAGTAGTTATATCTACATGAACTATGCCAGTCCGTATCAGGCCGTGGTGGACGGGTACGGGAGCGCGAATCTGAAGAGGCTGAGGCAGGTGGCAGATGTATATGATCCCGCCCAAGTGTTTCAGACACTCCAGCCGGGAGGGTTCAAGTTGGGGGGTGCGCCGTTTGGGACGGCGCCGTAGGGAGGTGTATACATGTGAGTTTTGTATATAGATACATAATAAGCTTAACTAGACGTTCTTTTTTTTTTTCCGAGTGTATTCTTTTGGGGCGTGCGTATGTGTGTGTGTGTATGTGTGTCTTACCCTGATTCATCTCAAGCGTGCCTGCCTCGTTTGTTGCCTGGGGAGAGAAAAGGGAGGAGCGGACGGTTCTTCTCCTTCTGTTCGCTGTGCTTAGCAGCACTTCTCCTTTCTTTCCTCGCGGATACTACCCGAGTTAACTTAGACCGATAGGAATGCTGCATCTGCAGGGACATTCGGTATGTATACGTGATGGTCCAAGTAACATCGTCTGTTTACATTCCAAACCATATATCGAATTATCCAAGGAGTATTCGAAAGCTAGCATAAGAGGATATCCTTCGGTGATGAATTTTCAAAATGATCTCGATTTCCATGCATGATGCCGTGAATATAGCCCTCGCCAATAAGTTGATAACATCCCTTGGAATCTTCACTCGCCTCTAGAATAAGCGGAATTGCACTACCATGGATGACTGTGATAATGGCCCCTACTCTACTTGCTCCAGGGACAATACCAACATAGCCCTTCTTTGTAACACATATCCTTGCATCTACAAATCTCTGCGAAAACTCGATAGCGGTAAATAAGTATTGCCACAGTTGCTGCCTCAGCTCCTCCGGTCGATACAGAAACTGCCTCATCTTCGCCATGGTACGAATTCTGTTGAACTCAGCATTCCAGCTATGGCTACGCTCACCTTCTTTTAGGTAATCGATGAGAGCGCGATATGAAAACCGGAAATCGACCTTCTCCCAGCTCCCCGAAGGTGGACATCGAGCGTCTCCAATCGGAATCTTCCACACAAGGTCTTCAATATGTTTCTCGTTAGGATACGTTTTAATGGACCTAATAAAAGTGAAAAGACTATTAAGATACGGGAGAGGCTCTGATGAGTCGAAGGACGGTTTCCCAAGGCGAACTATTTCATCAAAGATGTATCCTGTTACACTTAGAATTTTATCTCCCTTTGAAGACATTCGGATATCGGTCTTGGTTTGGATACTTGCTGCGTAATTCCTCGGGCTTCCTGGCCATGTAGTGATTGTTTCTGGGTGTTTGGTTGTTGTCCAATTGGGAACCCACGACGGGAATCGAGAGGGAACTTGATGATTAGATATTCCTGCGTGATATAAAAGATACATCCCTTTGCCTCTTTCGATAAAGACACGGGCATAATTTGTTACCACTTTTGCGAGTGAGGCCTTGTAGTCTGAGTTAAATCTCTGATCCTCTGCATCACATGCCAGACCCTGAAAGGCGAACAATTTGTCCCGCAGATCGGTAGAGAGGGTATGCTGAAAGTCTTTGAAAAGTGAGAGCAGTTCTCGTCGTCCAGAATCTTGTCCCCGGTGATGCGCTTCTCGTAGCTTTCCCAGACTTAAAACCGGTGCCACGCTCTTTGCAACTGACTTCATCAACGCCGCGCTAGACTGGTTTGCTTCGCTGTCGATTAACTGAGCCGCAGTGTAGATATCATCCCAACGAAGCGATTCGCATCCACAGAACAAAACTACCTCGGGCGGGAGAACAAGCTCCTGTACAATCCATACTCTGCGAAACCATTCACGGCTAAAGAATTTGTTGATCGCGATCCACGCTAGACTATCTTGAGAAAGTGAAGCTGAACTTCGCTTTTTCTTAATAGCTAGAAGGAAATTAATCGCTATGCTGCTCTGATCTGCTTCTTCACCCAGCCAAGCAGAGACCCTCTGTGGAGACTTGTAAATCTTATTCATCATATCCACTTGCCGAGCCTTTTCGTCTTCATCTTCTTGATTTATGCAGATAGCGTCCGCCCAGACTCGGATGACCTTTTTTTCATCCCGCATATTTGTCAACGCAAAGTGAAGAGACGTGGTAATCCGCAAAATCCCGCTCTTTCCCAGACTGATAATAAAAGGCTTGAGACTTTTGCCCCAAACATATGAAAGGGCTTCAAACTGAACTGGAGACTTCTGCTTTTGATTAGATCCCAGGCTAATTGTTTTCAATTCTCCCTTGATTTTGTCACGACGTCGTCCCGGATAGAGCTCCAGAAGACGAATTTCATCCCCGCACAATGGGTGGTAGGTGTACTTGCGCTCGGTATCTTGAAGCTTTTGATGGGCCAATAACTGACCTGAGTCTCTTATAAAAGATGCAACGAAGCGCAGCTTAGCTCTCAAAGACTGTGGTTCCATAATCTCGCCTTCGAAACCTCTGAACCGAAGATGTGGTGAACCACGGACAACGGCTGTATATGAATCATTGTTGGGTTGTATCTTCATGACACCGGACTCATACAAACTCCAAGCATCAAAAAAGAATACAGTACTTGGTATGCTCTGATCCATGTCATAAATCCGCACAAGAATCACAACGTCTGTAGGATGGCTGTCTACGGGTATTTGGTATTTCCGAATCTAAGCTAGTAAGCACGTTTGTTATTGGTTTTGACATGATGCATATGAATGACCTACAAATTCCATGTCTTCATTGCTTAGGCGAAACGGCGCTTCCAAGCCGCCATCTGTGGTCCTCACTATGAGGTGGTAAGTTGGGTAACTTCCGTGTCTTTTCCAGCCTGAACCGGATTGTATTAAAAACTCTGTCATCCCTGATGATTCACTGAGAGTGAAAGTAGACGTATAGGCTTGTGACTGATCAAATCTCCTATGGCCTGCTCTCTCTCGATGAGAACTTGTCCAATGCTTGTGAGGACTGTAGTTTCCATGCCCAAGATATTTCTCAAGGAGCTTGGACACCTAATTACTGAAGTCAGCGGTACGAATGTATCTTAGGGGCTAGAGTCTTACGAAAAGCTCTCCGAGGAATTCTGTATCGCCATTCATTGATGCAGTTGCTTCCCGAGCAAGATAAATAGTGCAGTCACCGGATTCGGAAATGCGAGCCCTTCCTTGGAGTATTTGTCCAACTCCAGTCTGTGAAGGTAATTGGGAAGGAAATTCCTGGGGATTTTGAACAAATACAATGTTTGGATCAATTATGGTTGGACGCTCGAAGATCTTAGAGTCAGTTGAGTGATGAGTATTATAGATTTTGCGCCTAGACTTTACACGATGTATCTTTTTGTGTACATATTCCCTTAATTCCGGGGTCTCACTTAAATTCACGTAATTTGGTCGCTGTGATAAACGCTCTTTGGGTACCTCTAGAAGGGGTTTCTGTTGAGAGTGAACGGTAGAACTAAGCGGCTCATTTCGAGATTCTGAACTGCGGGCCTGGCGAGCTGATGAGTCTTTTGTAGTTGGCGCGACTGGGATTTGGGAATTTTTTTCCCTGATACCGTTGGGCTGAACAGCCTTGGCTGTGGTACTATTTGCCATTCCATTGCCACTAGTAGTAGCTTTAGGATCCATTTTTTCGTTTTTTACACTCTGAGGCACATTTGGCCCCCCGATCCAAACTTCTTCATCCTTTGACCTAGAAGATGCATTTGAGTTTTGAAATTTTCCGTTTCTCTCTGGATCTTCCGGAGGAGCTTCTGGAGGAACTTCTGCCGCAGTATTATTGGAATCCGATGCTTCATCATGATTGGCGGGGTCGTTGATATTCTTCCACGTCTTAGGAAACCCTTTACGATCTAGAGTAGCCTCAATTTTCTCAGTCTTCTCTTCATTCATGATGAAAATTATTAACCCCATCTCGCTCTGGATATCGCAGAAGTCAGCCAGCTGCTCGGCGAACTCATATGGAAGATTTCTGGACAGTCGGTCCTCTCGAATATGAATCCTCAGCAACCCTTCCTTCTTCAAATGTGTCACAATGGCTCCTAAATCCTCGTCATCAACATGTCCTTCTTGGAGTATATTTCCGGTTTCAGTGTCAATTCTATCAATGCCCCAGCCCAGGAGAATCTTATCGACTGCCCATACTTCCATGTTTTCTAACAGGTGTATGGTTTCTATTCGCTTGGGTGAAGAAACAACCATTAGCCTGAATACTCATTAGTAGCAGTGACGGAATATGTAGCCACCTTGACATTCCGTTGGCGCCTTACCGTTTAAAAAAAGAAACTTTAGATCGGAATTCAAGCTCTATGTCAAGTTTCCTCTTCTCATTTACAAACTTCCTTGTCCCTTTAGCCGTTCGAGATAGAAGTCTTGACTCCAACCCAAGCCTGGTGATAAGTGGCATCACATTCACAACGACCTCAGTAGGAAATGCCAGAAGGGAAATCACGCCATGAAAACATTTATGGAGGTGGATTCGATCAGCAATATACCACTCGGATTCAGGTGTCCCAACAGTAAGTTCATCGAATCCCTTAGCAGACTCTCCACCACCTCCATCCAAAGGGAATATCTCCAGACACGATAAATCGCGAACCTCTTTCGCTTCATCATCCGACAGAGGCTTGGAGAGTAGTTTCGAGAGTTCTTGGAAGAGATCCAAGATACGGGTGACAGGGGTGGAAAGCGAAATCTCCCGGACTTCGGCCGTCAGATGAACAATAGTGGCATTTCCTATATTTAGCTGCTTTCGAAAGAGAGTCGACTGATCTGCGTAGATAGTGGATAGTTGATGGAAAATTGTAAGACAGGAGGGACCATCCCATACACAGTCCTTTGGCGAAACCCAAACTCCAGCACTTTGGATGTAGATGCAATTTTCTTCTTTAAAAAGCTTCCTGAAGACCATTAGAACAAAAAAAGGGGTTAGGATCATTCAAAAACATACCGCACTAGTGAATAGTCATCACTAAACGCCCCTTGTATCTTCTCGTACAGCCAGATAAGAAATTCAATCGACACCTCATAGCCTCGGATCTTAGACATGATTCTCAGATATGTACGACCATCGTCTTTAACTACTACTCCAAAAGTCTTGAGAAAGGCCCAGTCGGAACTTTGGGGGTCGGGTATGTTGAGGATTGGCCATAGCAATGCGAGTTCTGCGCTGAAGTTACGAGGTAAAAAATACCCAGTGGAGGTAAGGGAGAGGGCGCATATCTTTCCATCCAAACAGGTAACTGGAGTATCAGCCAATGCAGCTGTTAAATATTTACGGGTACTATCCGAATTGAAAGTGAAGTTGCTGTTGCTAGCCACAAAATATTGCGAATAGATGAACCAGCCTCTCTGAAGAAGAGTTAGGAACTGGTGGGACGGATTATTTTGAATAATGTATTGGAACTCGTTTGAAAGTTTTAGTCCACTTCCGCTACTTCCGCCACTTCCTTTCTCGACGATTCGGGGGATTTGCGATGCGTCTAGATTTTGGCAGGCCCACTTTGTCCAGGCTTTTCGTGAACTAGAATCGAAGTTCCTATGGTACTTTTCATCCATGAAGGGATATTTATTCAGTCTCGATTTGAGATATTGGTATGCAGAATGAGGTTCATCTGCGTAAACGTATGTTTCCCATGATCTGACTATGTTGCCAGTTCCAGTAACGACCCAAAATGGTACTTTAGTGTGGCCATCCCGGCTCCAATTAGAATTGAACAGAAAATGGGCTTGTGATACTAATTCTTCTAGCGTTGCCTTGTAATGGTTTCTGTGCTTCGTTAGAACAAGGTTTTGCATCTTGACCACAGAATACGGCTTAATTTGAAGAGCGGTATAGAGTTTCTCAAGGTCCTGTTCGTTTCGAGCACTTTCATGAACTTCATACACATTGATTCCTTTTGGAACATGAAGCTGTGTCTCGTTTTCACGGAAAAAGATATTGGCTGAAGATGCTGCCGCCCATCTGCCGTCACTCAATCGAACTATTGCCAAATCCGAGATAGCAGATTCATAAACGGATACCCAGGGTAAAAGGGCTCTTGCAATGCTGCAAATCCACTTTCTATAATCAGGTTCGTAAGACTCCAGCGCTTGTTGATTTTCCTGCAAACACTTTTCAAGATCTCGGATGAATTCCCGAGCACTCAGTGAGGAAACACCAATAGTCGTAAGGTGGTCTCGATCAAATCCTAAGTAATTGTGCGATAAATACTTCTTAATAGTCGTACTAGTTAAAGCCAGAGGGGCCCCTTTGTCGTCGTTGAATGAATCTGGAACATTCAAGACGTTAGACGGTATTCTCAATGATCCATCTTGGGACTCTACAACTGCCTTTTTTCGAAGTTCGATATTTAGTGCCCACCTAAATCTCAAGAAGAAGTCCAGCGTAAGATTTTCAGAAGGTATATACCTGGGCCATGTATAGCGCAGCTCTGGTATTTCCCTAAATTGAGGAACAACCTCGACAAAGGCACCCACCATAGCATTACGAAGTGCATCGTTCCATGGCGAGGTCTCAATATCACTGCGATTAGCAGTTAATAGGAAGTCTGCATGACAGAGGAACTACGGAAAAATTAGAGTAAAGGCAAATAAAAGGGAACTGAGACGCACAGTGAATCCGAAGTCGCGAATTGGGAGAAATGCATAAACCTGTTGTGTCTTGGGCTTGCCATCTATCGCTTCAGGGATAGGGAAAGCCAGAAAAATGTATGAAGTCGTTCGGCTTCCACGTTTAGGTTCCTTGGGAAGATCCTTGGCTATGTGACGGCTTACAAAATACCGTTGCTTTTGCAAGTTTTCCTCATCTTCTCTACGGTAACTGTAAGTCAATGTTGACACCCACTGAGATTGAATGCTCTTGGTATTTTCCGTTCGAGTCAATGTTATGTCGAGGTCTGCTCCTTCTGAGTTCGTCATGCCAATCTGAATTGCTCTAAGGTTTTTCAAAAAAAGAAGATATCTCGGGTCCATTTCTTGCATCTCCTGGCGCAGCATACTCTGGTCAACATCCTTGCGGATATATAGTAGTATCGAAGTATACCCGGATAGTACATCAGCGGGAAAGACATCCACCCACTCAGGAGTTACCATGCCTAGATTCCCTTCACTTCGATCGAACTTGAAGGTATAATACCCAGATGATATGAAAACGATATCAGCAATCTTAAAAACAGATTTAAAGCCAATACCCTTTTCTCCAATTTGCTTTTCAGATTGAGTCTTGGTGCTTCGACCAATTCGGCATATTGATTCAACATCTGTTCTTAAGAAGCCCACTTCATTATAAGCAACTAGCAGACGATCTCCCAGATATGCAATGCGCATCTCAGGAGCCTTTGAGGACGGCAAATTGTAGGTACAATCATCTGCGTTCTGTATCAATTCGAATAGAAAATGTGAAGACTTGTCGTAAAGTCCCTCCGCGAGTCTGTCATAATGTTAGAGATCAGAAGTTAAAATATGTAATAGTTTGGACGGAAGAATGCAAACGAAAGGATAAGTACAGGACTATGGCGGCCTCTAGATCTTCTTTGTTCATGCGTGCCAATTCTCCATTGCCATCCTCGGACATGCCTCGACGATGCCGAATACTGGTGATGTGTTCTTTCGCCTCATCCCTTGATCTAGGCCTGTCTCCCATTGGTAAAAGATAGATGGAGAACGATAGAGTAACGCCTTAAAGTATTTAGGAGTAGTAGCCGAATCGTATTTATATCTAGATATACGTGTTTGCTAAGCCCAGCCGACAAAGAAGAGTTAAAATTCACGGACGGAGAACGGAAAAGTAGATCTGGAAGACGGCTGCAACGACAGTAATAGGTACTTGATTGGTAGTATTAGGCTTCTTGAGCTGAGGCAAAGATACCGGTGTTAAAAGGCTGAGATTATTGCCCTGAGGCTGAAGATTAATTGCCGTGTAATCTTTGATCGAGTTAGTGCTTACGCGTGCTTCAGAATCCCATACCCTCATTCGTATCCATATAACCGGTAGAGCTGAGCTGCAAACTTCTGCATAAGCTTCTCAAAGTAGGTGCGGGGTATTTTTTGTTGGGAGGTTTGATTGGTTCAGTATGCACGCGATACGAAGTGTCAGCACGCAGCTGCAGCTTTCCACATGCCATTCTGGGCATGCTGATGATAGGAAAGAATGAGGGACACGTCTAAACCGCTCAACTGGGCTGACCGGTTTCGACTCAATAATCTCTTCCAGCACGTTTCGTATTTTAATTGTTTGCGCATAGGCTTTTTCTCAAACACGTAATCCGCGGCAGACGCTCGCAAAGGACGCAAATTATAGAATCAAAACACCCCGCTATACTAGCAAATGCTTGTTTGCAGTGGTGGTAGAGAGGAAGTGTTGGCACGGCAAAAGGTGCACGGGGTTGAATCAACTGCAGCTGCAATAACTTTGTATGAGAGTAGACGATTGATTCTATAGAGAGAGAACTATGGAGGAGTTTATATAGTAGAGGGCGTTACCTTCTTGCAACGCACGGAGCGCTATAGGCCATGGCGCGTGGGCGCAGTGAGTCATAGCGAAGGAGAAGGGAAAGGAGTAGGGGAAGAAGGAGTAGAAGAAGAACAAGGTCACGGGACCTGGTGTTGACGTTATATGAATCTGATGATTCCAACAGGAAGTTACAACAACGAATATAACTAGGTATTATAACTACCTTTGATGGCTTTGAAAGAATTGGTGCGCTAGTCCAAAAATAGAAGTATGATGAAACCCACAGTTGCTCCAACCAACAAAGATGGCGGCACCTGCTTGGGCAAATGCGTTGGTTTGGTATATAAAAATAGGAACGATATGCTAGAAAATCTTCGTACCAACACGGTAAGAGCTACAGGATGAGCAATCCTTACGTAAACCAGAACACTCGTTTGTTAGTGACTTGCAAGTAGAGGTTTTAGATGAATATGAATGATTAGGGTCTAAGAAGCAAGATGCCACCAATGAAAATTTTATTTAACGGGTGTCGGCTAGGATTAGGAATCCTCCTTCAACACTGCTGCAACGAGATTTGAAAATAATATTCAGCAGCTTAAGCCATAAGCCGAGAGTATGTGCTTCCTAGTAAGAGACTGAAGGACTTCTCTAGCAAGACGATCCATAACGCATAGTTGGGCGCTGAGGTCCACTAGTTCATGGCGAACACTATCATGTAAGGGCTCAAACCATTTAGGACCAATAGCAAAAGTATGTACTATGACGATCGTTCGCGAGTCCTTGTGAAAAGATATTTCCCAAGGTCACATTGTCGTTCTTTGGAGAGCTATTATGAAGTCGGGTTTATGTAATTTGTACTGCCCAAACATTGTATAGACGACCTTATCAATGGTCTTGTCACAAGTTTGGTCGCCATTCTGCTTTTATATTTTCGTATCGCGTTTCGCTCTGTACTTCGTGTAGTCTTCTGAGCTCATGAAGCAAGAACCGGCGTGAGAACCTATCGCAATCTTTTCAAGGTCTTCTAAAAAGAAATGGATGATTTTATCAACCTATATCCATAAAAGTAGCAATGTAAATTCGCCGGTATAGCTACTTTATATAATAAGCCGGCAGAAGGCACTACTTGTGTTGCAATATCTCAGTTATAGTCCTGTCTAGATGAGTAACCTCCATCACCGCAATAGTATTTTTCTTGTTTTTTCTTTTCTCTTTCGGTATAGGTGTGTGTATAGGATACTACAACGTCACCATGTCTGCGGTGATCATCTCTGACACTAGCTTCGACATCTGGTCTTACTCTAGGTCGATTTTCGTCGCGGTCCGCAGGTTGCGGGTTCTCAGTTTGTATTTCTGTCTCTTCCATTTCTGCCACAACAGATGAGATGCTTGTTTCATCGGTGGTATCTAGACTTGCTGATGACCACACATTCTCAGGCCAACCTCCATCATGACTGTCCAAGTATTCCTCCCACTCATGGTTATATTCATCTGAAGTTAGCATACTTTCTGTAGATGATGGCCCGCTTGTTTCATCGGTAATATCGGAAGTTATTGATAACGGCGCATGCTCGGTCTCACTTTGATTGCTGCTGTCCAGGTTTTTGCTCCAAGGCAAGGCTGTTACCACTTTGGACTGGCTCTCCTTCGGTTGGTTCCGCATCGTATTCAGGTAGTGGCGTTGCGCTTTCGTTAAATGGTTTGAGTAGAAATTGTTTTCTAGCGCAAGAGTAGAGTACTCTTAGGAGACAGGCCAGGTCAAGTAGGAAAGGAATGATCTGGCCTGGGGGTGTAATAGAGGTGGCTCCATCAATCTTGTTCCAGCGAATGCATAACTCGGTAGCAACAATAACAATACTTGCCACAACTATGTTAGATGTTGTGTTGTAAAAGCAGTAGAATCTGGCCCGGGATTTGGAAACGCTGTGACATTATCAATGAACTACTCTTTATTACACGGGTGCTCATGATTGATTGAGAAATCAATATATTTCCTATTAGGGATAGCAGAAGAGCTTGACTAACCTTATAGGCTCATTCAGACGATTGTACAGTTTAGGTACTAATCTAGAGGCTATACGGGTATATCTCAGGGACGTGGAGACGGACCTGAGTACCAATAGAATGAGATAAAGCCCAATATTTACTGCTCTGAATGCTTCGTTTCCAAGATCCACCTTGCCGAAGAAAAATCCAAACCGAGGGCAGGCAGCAGGCAAAGGTGAGAGGACGCGAATTATCCAGAACCAAAGCTGAAACACGCAAACTGTGTTGAGGATCAGAGTATCCCACAACATAAGCACGGGCCCTATCGATGCACAAGACAGGTGCCTGTGAGACAGACTTGGATCCTAACGAGCATCGAAACCAACGATGAAACGTCAAAGTAAGATGAAGACCCCACTGAGAGTCTCACCGATGTTATCCAGACCCTCGTGCCTATTTGTCTGCATTGTTAAGGCAACAAAGGAAGCCGTTGTGAAGAATTGGATCGCAAGCCTAGTGCCCGGTATTTCCTTAGGGCAAATATCTCCAGCGATGATTGCTGCAAACATTTGGAGGTATAGACCGGCTCGGATGCCCTTTCCATAGAGATCTAGGTTGCCCGGGAAAGTGCAACCAATATCCATGGTGTGATGACGAAAGGAAATGGTTTGAGAGCAAGGATATAGGAGAAGTCGTGTTTTCTAGTCTATTTGAGCCCAGAGGAAACTATAATAAGTAGAATTGCAACTAAAATAGGAGGCACAGTAATCGTTGCAGGGGCTGATAAGGGTGGCCCTGCTACATGAATAGATAAATTGTTCGGACATAAGCTACATTTAAATTAATCTTATCCGAACGTCCGCCAGACTGCAAATTTGAGCCTGCTGCACCACCATTGGTGACAGGAAAAGGCACTTATTGTGAAATTATAACTTTACAAGGCCACGAAAAAGGATAATCATCCCTACTATGTTTACCACATCCTCAAGTAAGCGCGAATGCTAATGAGTGCATCTATATCACCAGCATTACCTCATTCAACGCCCTCAGGATCAATACAAGGCACCTTCTTGGCGCACCTTTGCTATAGTGTCGGTGACTTTGTGATGGTAATAGCAATGGTGAATGCACGTGATGCCAAGGGCTTAGCACTGTAGATGTTCATATGTAGACTGGTTGCTCTTTGGCTCCTCTCCATATAGAATACACACTCCTTTCTAATTTCCAGTTTCTTGTTTTTTCGTTTTTCGGCGGCGCTACTACAAGGTTCGTGATCACAATCGCGTCCTCGCTGTCGTCGTGCCACGTTTACAATTAGTCAATAAGCTAGATTGTGCGAATCTACATGAAACGACTTGAGACAGTGGGCGGAAGTAGCCTCTGGGAAGGGGTATTAGTATGACAAGTGTGCCGAAAATCGTTAGACAGGGCTATGCATCTAATCCTGCGTCAACCCACTGCCCTTCATAGGAACTTTCTTATGTCCCTATTCCACTTCCTTTAGATACTGTTATCTTTTTTCCTTCTCGAACTTCTTCCTCCACCCCGCCATCATGCGTTATTTTTACCCTTTTCCCTCCATCCCCGTGTTCGGCACCTCTCTCTTGCTTATCGGCATCATTCATTCCCCTCTTCCTTTTTAAAAACTTAGGCACTGTTGCCCATACCAACAACTGGTGCAGCGCTGTCGCAGCCTTTGTCTTCGCTTCTGGTGATGTCGTGCGTGGTTTCTTGAGAGGCGAGGCCACCTGTGCGTCTGCGTGCTCGAGGTTATGTGCATGCTGATCCGAGGGCGAAGACGAAAGAAAAGAGAGAGAGAGCGAGCGAGGACGTTTGCTGGCTAGCGGCTGGGTGGGCTGGCTGCGCATTTTGCGGGTGGGAACTTGGCTGCTTGAGCGCGATGCGCATAGGCGATATAAGGGTGTGTGGTTTATAAGTCGCTGGACCGCAGTCACAGATATAAAAGAGGGACTGAGAAAACGAGTGTGAATTTCTAAGTTGGAGGGCACTGTTGGTGTTTGACGAGCGGAGAGGGTGGTGGGCTAAGACACCGAATTGTACTTTCACAAAGTCTTTGTCTTATAGTAGAAGGTACGCGTGACGGTCGCATAGTGGCGTGTTCGAGCGCGACTAGGTGTATGAGGAATAGTACACGTATGTATTGTCATGGCTGTTTTACTCGTCTTCTGATTCTGATAGTAGACTGTTATATTAGGAATCTTTAAACTTGATTGCAATGTTCTCGTCATGAATGTCTGCATCTATATTTCTATACGCAGAGCCGGAATGGTGCATCCTACGCCGGATAAAATAAACAGCCCGCCAGAGCACTTAGCACCATTTGTAACGCTGATCCACACACCTCATACACAAGTCTCTAGGGGCTGCGCCCATAAAATCCCATCCGCCGTACTTTTAGTTCATTGATTCCCGACAGGCACCAATCCCGCTGCCCTTTGTCTTCCACCCGGGCAATCTGCCTACACCTCTCCACGTCTGTTATTCTCAATGAACACCTTATGAAACCTAAAGTGCAGCAAATCCTTCGTGACCTCCCATGAGTTCTTCGCGTTCTCCCTCACTAGCTGCATTGTCGGCTTCTGGAACAACTGATCAATCTCCTCTAGTGTCTTGTCCTTGGTCTCGGGCATGAAGAAAATCTGGTAGAACCATCCAACGACTGCAATACCGCCGTAGAAACCGAGCGCCAGACCCGTCTTCGTCATTGCGTTCTGCATGCTCGTGAAGTTGTATGTGACGATAAAAGAAGAAAGGAACAACCAGCCTGTCGAGGTAGTCATGCCATAGGAACGAAGGTAAGTGGGGTAGACCTCTGAGGGAATGACCCACGTGAGGGCTGCGTAGGAGCCGAAGAACAGCTCGTATAAGATAAGGCCTGAGAGATATGTACCCAGAGTTCCAGAGAGGCTGTGAACGTGATAGCTTATACCGATTAGAACAAGGCCAATGAAAAAGCCTGGTAGCATGGCAATAGCCCAGAAGCGTCGGCCGCAGGTTTCCATAAGGAAAATTGCCGGAATAGTACCGATGAGAAGGGAACCTCCACCGACTAGTGACATGTAAGTCGCATCGTACTTATCGAATCCGATTTGATTTAATAGAACACTCATGTAGTACATAATTGCGTTGATACCTTATGGAACGATTAGCAGATTCAGAATCAATCTTGGTATAAACTAACCTGTGAATTGACCGAGGAAAATCATAATGTTCGCGTAAATAATGGCACGGCGAGCGCGAGGTTTAGTTAAGAAATCCATCCAAGGGTAGTTCGTAGTGCGACCAGCAGCAACCTCGGCCTCTTCTTCTTCAGTGCTAACCTTCATGACAAAGAACTCCTCTCGTGATTCATGAGTCTCAATGCCACGAATTCGGCGCCATACCTTGAAAGCCTCGAGTGTCTTGCCCTTGTGCATCAAATAGCGAGGGGATTCAGGCATGAACAGGATACCAACGCCCATTATGGTACTAAAAACAAGAGAGCTGCCAAGGATGTAGCGCCAGCTTCCCTTAACGGTAATGAACATAGCCGCGACAGCATATCCGAGAACTTCTCCGAGGGCGATGTTGAACTGATAGAGGGATACCAGGTTACCTCGCATGCGGCGCTCGACTGTCTCAGCGACGTATACAGGGACCGTTCCTCCCTCGAGACCGACACCGGCACCGAGAATGACACGACCTGCTATCATCATGCCATAGTTCACTGCGCCGGCTTCGAGAGCCGCACCAATAGTGTATAGAATGCATGACATGATGATCGCCCATCGACGGCCGAAGTATTCGTTGCATGGAGAAATTAGGAAGGCTCCGGCCACAGCTAATATTCGTCAGCTCCAAGGTGCGGGAACATCTTCGCACGACTTACCCCCGAGAGGCATGCCGGAGTTAACAAGCGAGTTCTGCTGATCTGACAGGTGAAGATCCTCAGGCAGTGTCAAGTTCGCGCCGGAAATCAGACTTTGATCCAACCCAGAAAGCAGACCACCCATAGATGCGAACGCGACCAGAATCCATGTAAAGTGCTTCGGGTTCTTGAACTCCAAATCAAAAAAACCCTTCTTCCATCCGCTCTGCTCCAACTCCTTCTCGAGATCGTCGATGAGATTGTCTGATTCCCAGCCACGAGCATTCTCGAGCTGTTCAGTTTTTGCCTTGGGAGCAGAGTATTCCGCGGGAGGCGCGATTTCAATTTCTTTTTTTATACCATTCTGTTGTGTGCTGTCCACCTCAACGGCATGCATGTTCTTTTTGTCCATAGTGTCTGTCTCAACAAAAGCCGAAACAAAAAAAAACGAGAGATCAGCGAGGGAAAATCTACAACAGCAGCCTCGCTCAAGGTTGGCATCTCCGCCTTTTAAACTACCCCGAGGGGAGACCCACATGGATCGAGCAGATCCCCATGGTGCTCCTCATAGCACCTCGTGACGATGCGTGGAGTCTCCATGGCATGCTGCAGCAAAAAATTCTGACATTCCCGGCTTAGCCAGGCATTGCAGGCGTTGCAGGCGTGAAGGCTAGAGCACCGAACAAGCCAAGGCATGTGGGTCGATGAAGCTTCAGCTTGGGACTTGGGGCCAGCTTGAAGTGGAGCTTAATCGCGAAGAAGCTTCCAGTGGCCCACATGCGGCTCTTCGGCAGGGGTCTCCCCGAGAATCTTGCCGATGTGGTTGTGATCGCTCGGAGTTTGTGCGTCTGACTCTAAATGTCCGGTTGATCTGTTTTTCAGTAGTGGCCAAAGAAAAGGGTATGATGACTCTTGAACTCTCTATACTAATATCAAACTCAAAAGTAGGAAATACTTTATAAGTATAGGCTGCAAATTTTGAACATGGAGAGTAGACAACACGCGGCCATAATAACTGCTTAGCGAAACGCCGATGTAGGGCCGATGATTGAGCTGATCGTGCGAAGTGACGTCATTCGGCCGACTCGGTAACCATATAACCGCTGACTTTTCCGCATTCATGGATCAACCGCGGAAGCTATGCTTATTTAGCACCTGCCATCATCCTAATTAAGGCACGCCATCCGATGCAACGAAACTTTGGTCCCCAAGATTTTGCAACAAATAGAACACAACGTCAACCTCGTCCATAAATTAAAATTTTGTGTCCAACGTCGTTGAGTAAAAGTTTGCTCTACAGAGATGGGTTTTTCGAGATCTATACTTCTAGCTTAGATTTATATATTGTTGAGTGATGGTTGGTCGAATAAGAAAAGAATAAGAAGGGGTAGAAGTGTCAACAATTGATCGGGTGGGTAGATTAGGTTAGATTAGTTTTCGTGGGTTGTGTGTCCGCGACCCGTAATCGGAGGATATTCTAAGGTAGAAAGGAAAACACATATTCAATAAGCAATCGTAGATTCTAGTTCTAAATAATAGGTAATAATTAGAAGTCCCCTCTATTCTTCTAAGGATAACTACGGACGACGCTTCGACTAAGGGTCGAAGCTAGAACATATATATACTCATGGAGAGCCCCTCGGTCCGTTCCTAAGTCAAGTGGTTTTCCGCTAGAAAACCTAAGGAATACTACTAGCATTCTATCGGCTTGCCGCCAGAATGCCTAGAGAAAGCTGCCAGCTTTCTCCCCGTTCGCCCATCACTGGCCTTCCGCTAGCATTCTAAGAGAATGCTCCCAGTTCGCCACCAGAGTGCTCAGAGCAAGCCGCCAGCTTTCTAGCGTCGTTAGTTTTGCTTCTTTGTGACTGCGATAGAAGTCATCAATAAAGCTGGATGAGCGGCACAGTTTATTTTCATTGTTTCCTCTCTGGCCCCAAGTTCATAACTTGCAACTTTAACTTGGGTGGCGCTGGAAATTTGTCTGACAGGTCAGCCTACAGCGTAGCCGCAGACCCAAACACGAATTTTAAAGTCACCCAATAGTACGGCTTACTAGTTTTCGATCCTAGCATCCTCAATAAATCTGCTGTTGCGCAGCTGTTTTAGAGATAGGCCAGAATTATCCAGCGCTTCCATATCCTAGTAATGAAGTAAGAAATTGAAGACTCAAAGAAATTAAAAACTCAGAGAATTTTAAGACTCACAGATATGAAAGACTGAAAATAATTGGACTCAGAGTTATTAAAGACTCATATATGTACATATAAATAAGCCTTCTAAACTCCATGTAACCGCAAGAATACATCCTTACACTATCTATTATTGATATATATTGCCGCTCGTACCCGCCTGCAGATCTCCTTACGCCCTCTACGGATATCTTTCTAGAACCCAAGTTTTACCCAAAAGCCTTCGAGCCACTATGCCAGCGAACTGTGGTTGTCAGAGAGTAGTAGTTCTACGGGAATGCAGACACTCTGACACATATGATCACCCATGCGTTCAAGGGGGTACCCTTCACAACGATTCAGAACTCATTACACACTACGGAATCTATAGAATCGAATACGCCGGTCGCTGTCATCACAAATGCGGGGGCCAAAAGTATGAACAAACCTTGGTGACGACGCGGGAGGGGTACAAAAGAATTTCGATCACCCTCCTGCAGTAAGTGATGTCGATGCACTTATTTAAGACCTGATAACAATTGGATATAGACAATAAGCTGAGCCTTCTGGGTCCGAACTGAATGCATAATATCCCAGCTGATATGGTTAATGATTCCTTCTAATATAATCTGTTCACTACATCCTCGGCCTTCTTTTCTGATTATCTTACGAAATACACCAGGTTAATATCATTAAGCCGTCTACTGGATATACACACCTTGCCGTGGTTTCCATTCCTGCTAGATGCACAATGAGGCTTACGCTGAACTCCTGAGGAGGGATTTATAAAACATCGTACTGCATCACTCCCCAGCCATCATGATAATGAATTAAACCTGTCTGGTCTATGAAGAAGAACCTAGGCCGATGACTGAAATATTGCCGAAATGGTTCTTCACCTGGTAGACTTACGCTCTGCTCTTGCCAGATTCCTCATTTGGGTCTAAAGCAATCGGCTTTTGTAATGAACCAGAACATCTCCCAACTTCGCGAGCACAAAGAACTGTAAGTAAAAAAATAAAAATAAAAATTCGTAACCTTGTAAAAATGTAGCATTAGGATACGGAATTCCGAGTGGAGCGGGTGGGTCCTTGCTTTTCCTTATTCGGTTACCCGAATCTAAATAACTGCTCGTAGGGTTTTCTCGCTAGATAGTACTACTAACTATATATTTGGAACATCCAAGGACCAAAAAATCACGGCCTTCCAGTCTGACTACGATAAATGTATGTCATGCTCATATCGATTACTGTTCATCCTATTTCGCCATAGCCTAAACGTCGTTCCATTCTAAAACCCATTCTTTTTACGATGAGAAAACTCATGATTTATGGGGCGACAGGATACACTGGTCGGCTTGTATGCGAATATGCGAAAAGCCTCGGCTTAATCTTCGTGATAGGCGGAAGGACAGAAAGAAACATCAGGGAGCTCGCTTCCTCCCTCGAAGTCGCCTGTGACGTGTTCGAACTTGAGAATGCTGAGAAAGTTGACTCATCTCTGGTCTCCATCCAGCTTGTCCTCAACTGCGCAGGCCCATTTATACGGACTGCAAAACCGTTGATAAACGCATGTATACGGAACGGAGTACACTATCTTGACATTTCAGCCGAACTTGAGAGTTATAAGCTGGCTGAAGAACGGACGATGGACGCTGCGCGGGCAAATGTTATGCTTATGCCCGGGTGCGGAGGAAGCATTGCTATGTTAGGATGCTTGGCCGGCCATGCACTAAAGAATATCAAAACCGTCTCCAGTATTGATATCGCGCTATGCGTTGCAGGCTCTATGTCGCGCGGCTCAGCAACAAGTGCTACAGAAAGCTCAATGACCAATTGCTTACAACGAAGTAACGGGAAATTAGCCCCTCATGATGTTAAATATACGAAGAGATTCGATTTCGACAACGGCATAGGCGAGGTGGACTGCTTCCCTGTAACGTTACCGGACCTGATTACGATATGGAAATCTACCGGCATAGGAAACATTAGGACTTACGCTTATGTATCTGGGGACGCTTTCCCGACTGGGAATCTTGAGGCCTTACCAAATGGTCCGAGTGCTGAACAACGCAAGGCAACCCCTTACCACGCTGCGGTCACTTTGACCACAGTGGATGGAATCGTCAAGAAGGAGGTACTACATACTGTGAACGGGTACACTTTTACATCGCTTGCTTCTGTCCACGCTGCCCGACTAGTGCTGGGTGGCAAATATCAGCCGGGGTTTCAGACGCCAGCAGGCATTTTTGGTCCCGAGTTCGTGCAGACGGTTTCGGGTTCTAGAATAGTTGAACTCTGAGTGCAAAAGATGATAATTATAACACACGATCCTCTGGGCTCTGTGCATATTGACTTCCTACCTATGAAGATCTGATTATGAGGGAAATATTTACCGCCACTCATCGTATATACCAGCACAGGGATTTAGTCTTACCGAAAAATCCATGTATCCTAGCTTAGGTATGTTTGGGTGACTATGAAACTTTCATAACTCATGCCTGGGTAGTCTGCAATTGAATAACCCAACGGCACATGTAATTGCCAACAGCAATTTCTTGAGGCGCTACGGAGCGCTATCACCAATTTTTTTTTTTTTTTTTTCAAAACCACAGTATAGTCGATGAGGAAATATTACAGCTACCACCATAAGTCCATGTGCTAATTCAGGTTTAGCTTCATAATAGGAAATTTTCACAATTAGGATTCCTCTAGCATCTGTATCCCGGTGCTTCCTGAACCAAACGTAACCAATCGAAATCCAAAGGCTCCCATCCAAGGGCCTTGAGCTTATCTGCTTTGATCCGAGAGCTGCTGCAGAAGAGGTAACTTGCGAAAACACCCATTTCTGACTGGAACTCTTCAACCGTCTTCATCTTCACTTCAGGTGTGGAGATTCTCCCCTCCCTGTACAACCTCTCTGCACATGCCTTTGCTCTCTCGGCGAGCGACAACTCGAAGGCTTCGATGAAATAGTACCCATTCTGGCCGGACTCAAGTCGACTTTCATCCCCCTTTCTGGCCTCTTCTAACAGAAATACACATGCGCGGCCAAGATCTTCGATAGATACCGTGCTCCAAGCATTTGTGCCATCACCACCTAGGCATACGACACCATTTTGAATAATGATGTCGTACATTGTGCGTTGATGGGTCTCAGTTCTTCCGGCACCTAAGCCGCGCCCGAGAATAGTAGGTGGAGACAGGATAAGAGAACGGATGTTATGTTCAGAGGAAAACTTGCGGATGGCATTGTCCGTTCCAACACTGATGCGTGTCTCCTCAAGGCCCAGTATATCGTTCCAGTCATCAACATCGCTCCAAATTCGTGGTGAGTTCTCCCCTAGTATGCTATGTCCCACGTTACTAGCGCCGGAGATTTGCATGAAGATAGGTCTTTCGATCATTTTTTCGGATTTATGTTTAGGATTCAACGTTGTGCCTTCCATGAGTGCTATGACGGCATCTCTGTTGTCTCCAGTTGCTTGAATGACAATGTCAGCCTTTGCGGCCTCCTGTTTTAGCAATTCTAGGTCATCTAGCCTTCCAATAATGGGCGTCACAGTCCACCCATAGAAATCAGATAGTGTATCTGCTTGGGCATCGTCTCTGACAAGAGCGCGGACAAGAATTGAAGGCTGAGATCGCTTCAAGACTGTAAGGAAGGTGCCTCCGATGTAGCCAAGGGCACCTGTGATGAAAAGTGTCGGAAGCGTAGCTGGAGTCATTGAGTCAAGTTGTAGTAAGAGTATGTGTGGAAGATCAATGGTGCTTTCGTTACAAAATGTTAAGGAATCCATATATATATCAAGATCCGTCCCGACTTAGTTCATTGTATATTTGAACAGTAGTGCGAGTCGATGCATTGGTCAGCAAATGCTACGTAAACAGAACCCGGAAATCCGAGTGAGAGCTGCGCAGCCATATTCACCATATCTTGTGCTTAATGTGTGCACTTTCTTTCGCATATCTCAGCTTCACTTACAAATTTCGTAGAAATGCTGAATGATAAAACTCTATAAACGTATGCGTCGGCACTGCGGAACCGCATTACCGGATCAGGGTTTCGAAATGCCAGATGTGGAGAACAACGGGTTCAGTATCTGAAAATTAATCTTCAGAAATAAACTATCTAGGTTTCCTCGGATCGTTTTGCTCGAAAAGGGCAGCAACTTGGCCCAAAGCGGCTTTTACCCTCATCGCCTCTGTTCCTTCATCAATCTTCACCACAATGCCGACGGGATACCCGTTCTAGCCATCTTGGACGTAGATTTAGCGAAAAAAGTGGAAGTAAGCTATTATATATTTCAAAACACAAACTAGTACAATATGCGCTTGCACGCGACAATTTCTACCTCGGAAGCTTATTTTGATGAGACTTTACAGAAGCCCTAACTACCCGGTAGAGCCTTTAGACATAACTCGCTGGCTTGATACTCAGCTACTGCTTGTAATAAGGTGGAAGAGTTTCACGCTCCTCAGCCTCCTTCGCCGCTCTCCTAGCCCTTCGCCTTTCGCGGCGATCCAATTCCGTCGCCACTGCTTTAGCCAACTTCCTCCTTTCCTCCCTCTCCCTTTCCTTCGCGAGCTGTTGCACTCCTTTACCGTTCCACACCTTCCTGAACTCTTTGCGCCACATTTGTCCGAAGGTCAGGAGCCTGTCTTGCTCCTCCTCTGCCTTGCGCTCGTTGTACTCGTTCTCATCGTCGGTGTCGAGGAAGTCATCATCGGAATCGAGGAGAGTGTTGGCTTCGCTTTCGAGAGCGTTAACTCTCTGACTGCGCTCCTTATCCCATTTCTTGGTGCGCGCGTAGGCGATGCAGGAGAATGTGGTCAAAACAACAGCTAGGGGGAAGCCGACAAGTAGCACGAAGAAAATGCAAAATGCGACGAGGTCTTCGTCCATATTAATCTGAAGGACAAGCGACTGTGTATAAGGAGACGAGTGAGGGTGGGAGAAACGTGGCGCAGTACTGTTTATATGCGCGCAGAGAGTTCGCCACTAAAAGGGTTGACCGAGTGGCGACATTCGGAACTGTCATCCACGCGTATGAGCACGTGATCAGCCAGCAATGCAACTCGAAGCCTTTAGGTACTCTGTATTTTCCGAGATTCTGAAGTTAACTTCAGCCTGCTGGCGTGCTAAGGTATGAAGTTCAATGGAACTACGAAGGCAACGGTCATGGTCATGACGTCATCGGTCTGCAATTTGAACATACGTTTATTGTTTCACTTCGATAAAACTATATAAGAAAAGCTTGCTCATAAATGTTTCTCTTGACAAGAATCAAGGCGCTTTACCTACGATAAACAACATATTCACTGCGTTTCACTCCTGTTTTTCCTCATGTTCTCGCTCGATAACAATAAAATCTATCTGGATGTGTCCTAGCTTGGTGTGTAGTGTAAAGTGATATTATATTTGATCACTATCGCTGATAGAAGCTCTGCTCGAGCCAACCCACCCCATCCATACACTCTAGCACGCCACGTTTTGGGCCTTAATTTTGATCAACGCACTCTTTAACTACCCTGTGCAATTTTAATCTAAGTAAAAACAACCATTTCATCTCCAAGCTACATTTCCCGCTAGATCGTGGTACGATGAGCTCAATCCCCCTTTACTTCTAATCCAGGCTCTGCAGCAACAACTCCGCTTTAAGATCTGGTACCCAGCTGCCATTCGGCATGCACACAGGTTGCGGCCTCGTCTGGCCATCCCTGAGCTTCAAACGATACTTGGTTAACACATGCGTCAAGCACACCTTGATTGTGTTATTAGCCCAGAACCTACCAGGGCATGCCTGTGTCCCGTCGCCAAAGTTGGGATCTGTGGGCCCCGTCGAGACAAACTGGTGGCGGTGCTCAGCACCGGGCTCAGCTCGCTTGTTGAGAAAGCGGTAGGGGTCGTAGCGGGCGGGGGCCGGGAATAGTGCCGATGAGTTGTTGATGTGGTGGACGTCAACGCAGAGGATGGTCCCCGCAGGGAGCTTTGGCCCGGTAGAGAGTTGGATTGGTTTCCGGGTTATGCGGTAGAGAGAGACTGACAACAGTATTAGGATTCTGCTAAGGAAGACCGCAGGGGATATAACTTACAGAGCGCGAAGGGGTTAACGCGGAAGGATTCGCGCATCACGCTGTCCATTTTGCGCATCTCTGCAAGGGTTGTGGAGGGGAGCTGGCCGTCGACTGTATACTCCGCAATTTCGTGACGCAATTCATCTTGAAGCTCAGGTCTCACAGCGAGATTGAGTAAAATGTAGTAGAGTGTGAGGGCCGTGCTAACCGTCGATTCAAATGCCGTGACGAGTTGGTCAGTGGCCAACTGGCGTGGGGTCGCTTCTCCAGCGCCGTAGCGCGAGATCAACCACTTGTGGTAAGGCAACTTCTGTCCTTCTTTGACTTTAAGGAGCTCTTTCTTGTCATCAGAACTGTTCCATTCATCCAGATCTTGATGAATTATGGGCTCCAGAATATGGCGCATCTCTCGCTGTACCTTATAATGGGGTAATAGGAGCAAAGGCTCTAGGAATGGACGAAGGAGGCGAGGAGTCCAGCTTAGAAACATGATGGCGAAATACACAGTCATAGGTAGCTGGGCGACTAGTTCGTGCCATCGTCCTCCAGCAACTTCGCGTCCTACAAACGAGGCTCCGTGGGTTAAGGCAATGACCTTCATCATGACATCGAAAATAGTTATAGACTTCCAGTCAGGGCAGTACCCCACATACCTAATCGATGGATATTGATAAGCAAGGAAGCCGAAGTAATACACACAAAGGCTAACTCACCGGTCAAACGCTATTCGGGCATCTTTTTGTTTGGTCGTCACAAACGCCGGTGCCGCGCGAGCAAGATCGATTCCGATTGTTTTCCACAGCGCCGGCGTTTCAGTGCCCACCTTTGTGTAATAACCCTGAGTCGCATCATAGAAGAAATCTTGGGCACTGGCCTCATCCTCACTTAGGCGCTTGATCTCGTCAAAGTTACTAGGCGGGTATACAACAAATTGACGTCCCGAAGAATTGACAATGAATGGTTGGTCAGGATACTGAAAAAATCAGCAAAGTAAATACTAAATATAGAATTTAGGCTTACCATCTGTCTCCCCCTCTCGATGACGGCAGCAAAGTCCTTTTTCAGAGTTCTGGAGCCGTTCACCACTGGCAGGCCAAGCTCCTTCTCCAGTCGTCTGGGTCGGGTCACGGCAGACACCATCCAAAACAACGTAACTGCAAATAACAATACTGCCAACTTGGCTCCAATGGGATGATCGCGATTGACCTGAGCAGCAAATAACTTTGTTAGTTGCCATCGCGACAGCCTCATGGGCGCAAATGCTTGGCGCATTATCTGCCATTGCTCGATCAGTGATTCCAACATATTGTCGAGGAGATGTGTACAAATTACACGAAGGCTTTATCAAAAGCGCCAACACTGGTAGAGACACACTCCATGCTTAGCTACGCGTGAGGCTTATACAGCGTCTGGATTTCTCAAAATGTGTCGGTAGGCGAGGCCGAAACGCATGACATAGGCATTCGGCATCGTGCGACCTGCAGGTAGCACCGGAGCGTAAGCTTCGGAATCGTGTCATGCATCGGATGTCCGATGACCAGATACCTGGTAGCACCATCTGTGCCGTCGCAACGTCGTTATCCACGGTACGTACGTGGTGAAGCTGTTACACTACACGGACGCTCGGTCTTTGCGAGCGTAGACCATTTTAAGCGCGCCGCTAGCATTGTTTTGTCAGGTGGATCGATGCTGAGCTGAGTACCAAGAATGTGAATGCAATTTTACCGGTACCAATAACGAGGGATTTAGCTAGTGTCACTCCTACAATGTCAGCACGCGAGGCCCCCCCAGGAAGACAAAAGCTGACTTGGGAACCTAGCCATATTTTGAGCACAAGAGGACCTGATCCTCCAATTGTTTGTTCATCTAGTCTATAGTCTAAACGCAGGCCCCATATAAACTTTCAGCTCAACATCTTGCTCACCTTCCCCATTAAGCAGCGCACTGAAACCATACCTATTTCGTAGAACGGGTCGTCAGCGACTGTGATGATGAATTCACTGCATGAAAAGTACTCACCTGTCTCATTACCTGGTGAACATTGCAGTCCCTCTTGCTGCAGGACCGTCTTCAGCAGGATTTGGAAGGTTGGGTCAGTGAGCATGCTGCTGAGTGCTTTCTCGACAGAATCAAGCATGTAAGTGCTGACCTGGATAAGGATTCTTATCTGCAGACTGGGGTGATTATGTAGCAAGAATCCGTTGATTTCTAAGCCGGGTACTGTTTGGGGTAATCTGATAGCCGGAGCTAGGGAGGGCGAACATTCCAGCGTATGATGGACGACGAAGAATACGGTCTCATAGATACGGAGGAGGCATGTGTAGCACGTCAAGACTGCCAGCTTGAACGTGATGTCTGGCTTCTGGGGAAGGCCAAAGGTGAGACTGTCGCCAAGCCAGGATCCAATTGAGAGTGGATCTGACGTTCCACTCCGCCGCTCGATGTAGGATTCTAGCATCCTCCACCTTTTTTCTAACAAAGCTTCACTGCTGGTCTCCGAATCATCAAATGGTTCACAAAGAAGGTTGAATTCGGGGTCTCCACGCATTGAATTTTCGAGACATGACGATGCAGACTGGGGTGGTGGCTCGTTAAATAGTTGCATGATTTCAAGAAACTTCTCTGAGCCTTGGAGCATTCGGCCGATGGCACTTTCCTGGGTCATAGATCCATCAAGCGTCTTGAACAGGTATTCGATAGGGCCTTTGTCTGAGCGCGTAAAGAGAAAGGAGCTGGCTAGCTTGCAGCCAACCACTCTATGTAAATCTTTCATCAACCTCGAGCTGAGGTCAGTCAGCTCTTGTATACACGCGTCCTTCCGTTCTGCTGTCGACCTGTGGGATCCACTGCCTGGGCTGGTGGAGTTTTGGCGACTTGAGCACGTAGAAGTTGGAGGGGTAATCGAAATGGCAGGCTGACTCCCAAAGTCTAGTGACATTGCTTGTTCGCACCTACTAGCAGACGCGGTTGAGTATGAGCCGGTTCTGCCCAAAGAAGCGTCGCTCGTTTCGCCATGTACTTGCTGATTGTTTATATGTACGCCTGTGCCCTCTTTCTCCGATCTAGACATGTGCTGGTCGACGGATATATCGAACGGAGGCGTGAACTCAAAGTCGTCGGGGCCCGACAAAAAAGGATGGTCTGCCGTGGTCGTGCTTTGGCTTGTGGGTGTCATCATGGGAATTCTGCCTCCCTCTGTCGCATTGTGATCGTCTGTTGCCCTCCCGCCACCAGCAACGCTAAAGTCGAGTTCGCCATTTGTATCGCATGTAGAATCGAGTATCCTAGCGTCGAGAATGTCAATCCATGGTACGGATGGCAGCTGCAGAGCGTCATTTTGACCATGTTCGTCTAGGCTTGTGTCCCACGTCTGCTGTGGAGGCATAGAAGTTACAGATGTCGTGAGACTTGTGGAGCTGGTCGAACTAGGCAGCTTGTTGCTCATGGACAGCCTGTTCGATCTGGATTGTGCTGGCGTGGACCGTATCGTCGAGCCGATTGTGCACTTCTCCCTCGCTTTGCGACAGCGCTGGCATGGGCTGTCAGTAGACATTTGGTCGCGAATACATCGAAGCTTGTGGCCGCGGCACCTATCACAGGCATAGCGGCGGGAGAAGTTAAAGGGTGGTGCCGCTGTCGATGCGCGCTGCGAGGCCGCGGCGGGGTAGGGTTGGTCATTCATTTTCACGATGGTACGGCCGCGTGCTGTAGGCCTAGGAGGAAACCCGAGATGGTATGATGTGGGATGTAGCGGGGTAAATGTATAAATTTAGTCTTGGTGTAGGCGTAGACACTCCACGTCCCACTGTGCTCAGTAAAGCTTGAGAATAGCCTCATAGGAACGGAGCTTGCTGCAGGGGACGGTCCGTGCCCAGACGGCAGCCAATGCCGCAGGGCTGACTGATCGTTGTCCAAAACGCATTTGCTGCTCGGCTAGTGTAGGATGCATGCGAGTTCTTCGTTCACATGCGGTTTCCTAGCTTTGGAACACCAGCTTCAAACTCGTTCTTTGTCCAGATCATGCAGCAGCATCAGCAGCAGTACCTCTGCTTCTCCCAAAGCGTCGTATTACATGCACCGTTGGCGTAAAAGCTCAGGCGCTTCGATTCACGCCCCCACAAGCTGATCTTCAGCAAGGGCTAATCTAAAAAAGATTGCGACGGTTCCACCGTTGCAGCATCTGGTCTAGTGCACACTGACAAAACTCTTGCACGCCATGCAAAGACTATAGATGCCCAAACTATGAGAGCAGCGAAGTAGATCTTTCTCCACGTGCTTTAAGTGACCCAGTCATAGAGATGGAGTGTTTCTTCCTAGGCCTACAACTGCCTTGACGCACAGATAATTGCTATGTACAACCGAACCAATAAGAAAAATAAACGAGAGTATCTGCCCCGTACATAAAATACGAGATTCACGAAGGTGCAGTCCCGCCGCTGATGTATTGTAGAAATCCGTTGCCGTATTGGCGGGGTACGTGCAATGGCTGACGGCAGGGCAACGGGTGGCATTTCTCTTGAAGATGCTTGCTCGAATACGTTCTTGCCCTCATCAATCGGGTGTCGGTTTGAAGGTTCGAGTTCCCTCGTGGAGTGCCGGGGTAGTCCTGCGTCTGGAAAGCCAACTTTAGCCAATCACGAGCAGCTTCAAAGCGAAGGCGCAATGCTAGCCTGAGTAAGTCAAAAGCAAGCTAGTTAAGGACATGCTCGCTCAGAAGTTGCCTTCTAAATGGAGGATGTGGGGCAGCCAAGTTGGAAAAGGGCGCAGTACTTACATCCGAAATCCGAGGCATCGCGTACACACTGCAAAAAAACTCGCCCATACTATCGCAATCCTATTCACGACCAAGAAATTCATATCTTACGGTGAAGATAAGGCAATCCGCAGGACGCCTGAGTACTGAGGGCCTTTCATTTGTACACCCCGAGCCCCTGCATATGGCGCTGCTTACTGCAGGGTCTCATCCACTACCATGCCGAAACAGACTGTCGTCAATCGTCGCACAAACGGGATGCCTAGTACCTCGTAAAACGCGAACCTCGTATACAAGGATACCACATACGTATGCTTCTAAATGCGGATGCCACTGAGTGAGCCTGGGCATATTGAATATACAGCTTGCCTTGCAGCACTAGCTCTTCTTCTAACACAATGCTATACACTCTGGGATCTCACGGCATATCCCGCTAAGCTGAGGTGAGCCACCAGAAAGCTTCTACTCACACAGCAACCGCCCTCAAGGATGGCGTTTTGAGGAGACCCGGGGCTGAGTACGGCAGTGGGTACAGTGAGAGTCGTCTTCGCCGACCTATGCATGATTCCTGATTTTGAACGGTAGACCAAGCCCGTACCTACCCATGCGGCATGTCAAGCACTATTCTACCAAGGCACATCTTCTACCGTGCGGAATGGACTCATTCGTATTTGCTTGGGTGCGTAGTAGGAGGGCCCGTGTCTTGTTGCTGGTATGGACTTGGGCGTCTTTGAAGAGGGGCACCAAAAGACACGGCTCCCACGAATGAGAGTATTTATCGGCCGCAGGTGTATAAACAACCAAATTCGGAGGAAGGGCAGATGTCGTCTTCGCGGTTCCGATGACGAGATTCGCGATTCCGAAGCACGTTGCTGTACATGATGCGTGAGCCTCAGCCGTAGTCGGACAGCCGGTCCTGTAAGCCCTCCAAGAAAAACATTCGGCAAAGGATGTCTCAAGTTCGGTGTTCAATTCGGCTTGTGGCGTTTCTACCGCCTCAAGGTCAGCATGTTTAGTGTTGAAGAGAAGTAGATGTAAAGCGAGAGCTTCAGTATCATGATTTTGTATTTGTGATATCGATATTCCGTCAGTTCTCCGAATTCAACAAAGGAAATCGAGCTCGTATTTTGCTCTTTCAACATCCGCAACTGCAATGAGTTCGCCAAGCGAAGAACGCATCAATGAGCCAATTGCCATCATTGGTTCTGCATGCCGTTTCCCTGGTGGATCAAGCGAGCCGTCGAAGCTATGGGAGCTCCTGGAGCACCCAACTGACGTGCTAAAGGAGATCCCGGATAGCAGATTCAGTGTCGATGGATTTTACCACCCAAATAATATGCACCATGGCACCGCCAATGTGCGTCATTCGTACATATTGGACGATGACATTCGGCTATTCGATGCCCAATTCTTTGGTATCAAACCCGTGGAAGCGAACTCCATCGACCCCCAGCAGCGACTGCTAATGGAAACGGTATACGAAGGCTTGGAGGCCGCGGGCCAGAGTATCCGTAGTCTCCAAGGGTCGCAGACGGCGGTATATGTTGGTCTTATGTCTTCGGATTACAAGGATCTCCTCGGAAACGATCAGGAAAGCTACCCGACGTATTTCGCGACGGGCACGGCAGCATCCATCTTGTCCAATCGCGTCTCTTACTTCTTTGACTGGCATGGTCCTTCGATGACTATCGACACGGCCTGTTCATCCAGTCTGATAGCCCTTCACCAAGCCGTGCAGTTGCTGCGTTCTGGAGATGGAACTAAGGTGGCGTTGGCAGCTGGAACGAATCTCTTGCTCAACCCCGACCAATACATTGCTGAATCCAAGCTGAAGATGTTGAGTCCGGAGGGTCGAAGTCGCATGTGGGACGAAAAGGCGAACGGCTACGCCCGTGGTGATGGCATCGCCGTGGTAGTATTGAAGCGACTGTCTCAAGCACTTGCGGATGGGGACCACATCGAGTGCCTCATTCGAGAGACGCAGATCAACCAGGATGGAAAGACAAAGGGCATTACCATGCCCAGTGCGACGGCACAAACTGCACTCATCCGCGCAACGTACAAGAAGGCCGGATTAGATCTTTCCAAGCCGAGCGACCGGCCTCAGTATTTTGAGGCCCATGGAACCGGCACTCCAGCGGGTTCGTATGCATTCGGATAACGGTATAAGACAGGAACTGACGTTGAATCCAGGTGACCCGATCGAAGCAGAAGCCATCCACACGGCCTTCTTTGGCGGCGATGTGGGGAAAGCCGGGCTGGGGCCGCTATTTGTGGGCAGTGTGAAAACCGTCATCGGACATACCGAGGGAACGGCCGGCTTGGCAGCCATCCTCAAAGCGAGCCTCGCCCTGCAACACCGCGTTGTGCCGCCAAACCGCCTCTTCGACCGTCTCAATCCCAAGATCCGCCCCTTCTATGGCGACCTCGAGATCCTCACGCGGGCCAGGGACTGGCCAGCTCTTGCTCCAGGTGCCGTCGCGCGAGCCAGCGTTAACAGCTTCGGCTTCGGCGGCGCGAATGCCCATGCCATCCTTGAGGCCTACGTGCCACCTACGCCACCGTATGCTGCGAAGCGTGTTACTGTGACTCCGCTCGCTCCAGTTCAGTTCTCAGCGGCTTCGGAGACGGCGTTACGGGCATCGCTACGCAAATATGCGGACTTCCTCGAGGACAACGACGACATCGATCCACGTGACCTGGCATGGACACTTAACACTCGTCGTTCAGTCCTTGCAGTGCGAACGGCCGTATATGGCGCTTCAGCATCTGAGCTAGTTTTGGAGCTGAGAACACGGGCTGAAGCCGACACAGCTGCGCTGATTCCGGTAGTAGCGAAATCTCTGCCGGCCAGGCCACGTGTGCTTGGTGTGTTCACTGGCCAGGGAGCCCAATGGGCGCGTATGGGAGCAGAGCTCCTCAGCTCTGCCCCTACTGCCGACGCCATTATCTCGGAACTTGAGAGGAGTCTGTCTGATCTCCCAGATGGCCCAGAATGGTCTCTTAAGAGCGAGATCCTTGCCACTGGAAGCTCATCGCGGGTCACAGAAGCCGCCATTAGCCAGCCACTTTGTACAGCAGTCCAAGTTCTTCTAGTGGATATGCTGCATAGTGCTGGTATTCAGTTTGAGGCCGTAGTTGGACACTCTTCTGGAGAGATGGGCGCTGCGTATGCAGCAGGGTATATATCCGCCCGGGATGCGATCAGAATAGCCTACTACCGTGGCCGCCATCTGTACCTTGCCGAAGGACCTGGCGGCGAGCAGGGAGGCATGATGGCCGTTGGGACATCATTCGAAGATGCTCAGGAACTGTGTAATCTCCCAGAGTTCCTGGGTCGCATCAGCGTCGCTGCCATCAACTCAGCTGCGAGTGTTACCCTGTCTGGAGATCTTGATGCGATTGAAGCGGCCAAGGATATTTTCGATGACGAGAAGAAATTTGCACGCTTACTCAGAGTTGACAAAGCGTACCACTCTCATCACATGCTTGCTTGCTCTGATGCCTACCGCAAATCATTGGCTGATTGCGGCATCAAGGTCTTGCGCCCGTCTCGCGGCAGCGCGACATGGCTCTCCAGTGTCTATGGTGAAGATTCAGCAGATTATCGACAGGAGCTCTCCAACGAGTACTGGATCAATAACATGGTTCGTCCTGTTCTATTTGCACAGGCAGTTGAGTTTGCTGCCGCTGAAAAGGGACCCTTTGATGTTGCTATTGAAGTTGGCCCCCACCCTGCGCTCAAAGGTCCGGCCCTTCAGGTATTGCAGGAGTTCCTGGGAGAATCGATCCCTTACACCGGTGTTCTGAGTCGTGGAAAAGATGACAAAAAAGCTTTCGCCGAAGGTCTGGGTTATCTCTGGCAAGCACTGGGTGAAAACGCTATCGACTATAAAGCCTTTGATGCATTTGTGGCTAGTCAAACTGATACGTCGCCTCGGGTCGTTCCCTATCTTCCCACCTATGCCTGGGATCACGACCGCAGATTCTGGCACGAGTCAAGGCAGTACGCGGCTAACCGCACCAAGTCAGACCCCTCTCATGAGCTCTTGGGAACGAGGTGTCCGGATGGCACGGAGCAACAATGGCGCTGGAGAAACATGCTCAGGCCGCAAGAAATCCCTTGGCTCGCTGGTCATCAAATTCAGGGCCAGATGGTGTTTCCTGCGGCTGGCTATGTGTCAGCTGCGTTGGAAGCCGTGAAATTCGCAACCAATGGGTCGTACCTCACGGCAATCCAGATCGAAGACTTTTTCATTGGTCAAGCAATTGTCTTCAACGATGACTATGCCAGCGTCGAGACACAGTTTACACTCACCGATATTGTATCTGATCATGGAAGCTGGTCAGCCTGTTTCTCGTTCTACTCGGCATCGCAGAAACACACACTTGGCTTAGATCTCAATGCTTCTGGTAAGATCTCTGCCATAGTTGGTCAGCCCAAGAAGGATGTACTACCGCCAAACACTGGCCGCGAGCTTAATATGATTCCTGTAGACTCCGATCAGTTCTATAACTCATTATCCAAACTTGGTTTTGGCTACACTGGCGCTTTCCGAGCTCTTGGTTCTTTGCAAAGAAAAATGGATGTGGCAATGGGCGAAATTCAGAACCCCCAGAGCACTGATCCTGCCTACAACTTGATGTTGCACCCAGCAACATTTGACAATGCGATCCAGTCCATCATTCTTGCGTATTGCTATCCAGGAGACGGGAGGCTCTGGTCAGTTCATCTACCGACGAGTATCAAAAGGATCAGGATCAATCCTTCGTTATGCGAGAACAGTGCGGGCAGAGAAGTTGTGTTGCAATTCAAGTCTACAATCACCAGTGGTAGATCGACCGAAATCCAGGGTGATGTTGAGTTGTATGACTCCGATGGAGTAAGCGCAATCATGCAACTAGAAGGCCTGCATACGAAGCCACTTGGCCATGCAACTCCAGCCAATGATCGCACGCTGTTCCTGGAAACGGTTTGGGATACAGCCGAGCCTACCCAGGAATTGGCTCTTCTCGCACAGCCTGATATCTCTGCCAAAGCTCAGCTTGGTTTCAATATCGAAAGAGTGGCCTTCTACTACATCCGAAATCTAGGCCACGCCACCACTAAGGATGATCGTGAACAGGCTGAGGAGTATCATAAGCACTTTTTCGAGTATATCGATCATACGGTGGCCAGTGTGCAGAGTGGCACTTCACTTTTCGCAAAGCCCGAGTGGATACACGATACTCATGAACAAGTACTAGACATCATCAAAAGCTATCCTGAGAGCATCGACATGAAACTCATGCACGCAGTAGGGGAACATCTTTTACCTGTCATTCGGAAGGAAACTACTATGCTTGAGTATATGCGAGAAGACAACATGCTCAACGATTTCTATGTTAAGGCGTTAGGTTTCGACGAATATACGGAGACTATGGCTGACCAAGTATGTCAATTCGCCCATCGCTACCCCCACATGAACGTCTTAGAAATCGGCGCGGGAACGGGTGGTGCCACCAAGCGCATTTTTAAGAAGCTCGGTAAACGCTTCGGTTCGTACACATACACTGATATCTCGACTGGGTTCTTCGAAAAGGCAAGAGAGGTTTTTGCTGAGGTGGAATCCAAGATGACTTTCAAGGCCCTCAACATCGAGAAGGATCCCATCGAACAGGGATTTACAGAAGGATCTTATGATCTCATTGTAGCCTCACTGGTCCTTCACGCTACACATGTAATGGAAGATACCATGCGAAATGTGAGACGCCTTTTGAAACCTGGCGGCTACCTCATTATGCTTGAGCTCGGCGACTATGTTGACATGCGCACCGGTCTAATGTTTGGCCCACTTCCGGGCTGGTGGATGGGATATGATGATGGCCGCAAACTGTCTCCAACAATGTCTGAAGAAGACTGGGACCGATGCTTGAAGAAAGTTGGCTTTTCGGGTGTTGACGCTATCGTGCCTCGGCAAGAGCATGTCCCTATCTCCTTGGCAATCATGACGGGCCAGGCCGTGGATAAGCATATTGAATTCATTCGCGACCCATTAGCACCAAGTGAGTTAAAACTACACGGTCAGAATCTGACAATCATTGGTGGGGATACACAAGAAACTGCTACCTTGTTGGAGAGTATTGTTACTCATCTTCGACCGTTTTATGACAACATCACGACCGTCAAGAATTTCGCAGCCCTCGAAACGGTTGAGCTGCCCTTTATGGGAAGTGTTGTGTCGCTAGAAGATCTGGACAAGCCTGTGTTCAAAGACCTCAACGTACAGACGCTTCAAGGTGTCCAAAATCTCTTCACAAAGTCCAAAACATGTCTATGGGTGACACAAGGGCGCAAGGACGATAACCCATACCAAAACATGACTGTGGGACTGGGAAGAGTTGCAACCCTTGAGATGACGCATTTGCGCCTGCAATCTCTTGATTTCGATGCCATTGACGGATCTACTGCTTCGCTTGTAGCCAAGTCGCTTTTACGCTTTGAAGCCACCGAAGTTTGGGAGCAGCAAGGATTGGCCAAAAATTTGTTGTGGTCGGTAGAACCGGAAATTTCCTACGAGAATGGCAACTTTAAGCTGCCACGCTTGGTTCCTAACAGTGCTCGCAACAGTCGCTACAACTCTAGTCGGCGAATGATTACTCAGAACAAAGATCCTCGGGTGTCAACACTTAGTCTCCGCTGGACAGAGAAGAGCTACGAGGTTCACGATGAATCTGCAACTCAAACAAGCCCAACTTTTGATGGCCGAGTCGAGCTCCAGGTCGACCATTCCAGTCTCGAAGCCATTCGTGTTACCAAGACTGATTACGCATATCTGGTGCTCGGAACTAATTTACGCACCAAAGAGCAAGCATTCGCAATCACGCCTGACAGACACTCTCTTGTTCGAGTTTTTGGCTCTTGGACCGTTCCTTATGGAATGGCAACTGAGAATGCTCTTCGACTTTTGCCTGTCGTCAGAGATCATCTCATAGCTTTGGCAACTATTTCGGACTTCTCCAGTGGAGAAACTCTGATCCTGCTCGAGCCAAGACGGAGGTTTGCCGACATCTTATCCCGGCTTGCCGAAGAAAAAGGCGTCAAGTTGCTTAAGCTGACTACTGATGAGGATATTAAAAACGAGGGGTATATTGTGTTGCATCCTAACGCTCCTCGCCGTACCATCCAGTCTCATATGCCTAAGACCGCTTCTTGCTTGATTACGTCCACGGCAGACATCGACCTCGCAGCCAACGTTAAGGCGTGCCTCCCGGTTAATTGCAAAGTATGCGGAACAGAGTTCTTTTCTTCCCCCACCTCTAAGCTGGATTCTTTCTCGGCGATGGCATTCATCCCCCCAAGTCTTCGCTCTGCATATGTCCGTGCGCACCATGATCTTCACGCTGGTGATAACGAACCTATCGTGTCGGTTTCTGATGTAGTTCTCGGCAGCCAATTCTCTGAAAGCACATTCTTCAGCTGGAACGCCACTCCAAGTATTCCCGTTCAGATTACTCCCGTTGACTTTGAACCTATGTTCTCGTCAATGAAGACTTACTGGCTGGTAGGACTGACAGGAGGCCTTGGTCTGTCACTTTGCGAATGGATGGTACAACATGGTGCCAAGTATGTGGTACTTACGAGCCGCAACCCGCAGGTGGACCCTCAGTGGGAGATCCACATGAAAGCTCTGGGCGCAATCGTTAAGATTTATGCCAACGATGTCACAAGCAGAGAATCAGTGAGATCGGTTTACAAGCAGATCTGCGACAAACTTCCCCCAGTTGGTGGCGTTGCGCAAGGTGCCATGGTGCTCTCAGATGCTATGTTCGTCGATATGAGCTTGGAGCGCGTTCAGAAGGTTGTGGAGCCAAAGGTGAAAGGCGCGATTCATCTGGAAGAGCTGTTTTCTGACGTCAGCCTCGAGTTCTTCGTCTTCTTCTCATCTATGGCGTACGTAACTGGGAACCAAGGTCAATCTATATACGCCGCAGCGAACGCATACATGGCCGCACTGGCTGCTCAGCGAAGAAAGAGGGGTCTCGCTGGATCCGTCATCAACATTGGAGCCATTGTCGGCAACGGCTATGTAACACGGCAATTGACGGACGCTCAACGTGACTACCTCACTCACATGGGTAATGTCTTTATGTCAGAGCAAGACTTCCATCAGATCTTCGCAGAAGGTGTGGTAGCCGGGAGGCCAGCCACTGATGATATTCCTGAAATCATGACTGGTTTAGGTCTAGCACACATGGATGATGCGGAGAAGGTGACTTGGTTCCACAATCCGAAGTTCTCCCACTGTGTCTTGTGGCCTGAAAATCAAGATGCAGTTGCTGGCATGTCGAAGCAGAATGTTAGTGTGAAATCACAACTGCTTCTTGCGACTACTGCGGACGAGGTCAACGAAGCTATCAAAGGTGTGTACACTTCTCGAATCTTTTTTACTTACGCTAAATTCTATACAGAGAGCTTCGCGGCGAAATTGAAAACCTCGTTGCAGATTGACGACTCAGTTAATATCTTCGGCATGAATGCTGAGGAACTGGGACTAGATTCCCTTGTTGCTGTGGATATCCGTAGCTGGTTTGTCAAGGAACTGAATGTCGAGATGCCAGTTCTCAAGATCTTAGGAGGCTTTTCAGTATCTGAGCTTGTGGATGCTGGACAGGAGCTGCTTCCCGGAAGCTTTACTCCCAATCTTGGCAAGGAGATTGATCCTGCCTTGAAAGCAGCGGCTAGGGCAGAAAAGTCTGCTGAAATCGAAGCGGCTCCAATTACTTCCAACGAAGCTGACTTCACTGTATACAGTGAAGAGGAAGAGGATGATGCATTGGATTCGTCGTGGTCGGCCATTGGCGATGCTTCTCTCCCTCAAGAGAGCTTTGCGATGGACGCGAGCGATGCTTCGAGGCCTAAAGAAGCGGCCTCTAAGGCGCATCTCCGAATTCCCCAGATCGTGCAGTCCAAGACCAGCAACTCATCTAGTTCATATGATTCTGATTCCGAGAATGACTCGATGAGGAAATCGCAAATCTCTGTTGTAACTCCAATGTCAATATACACTGAATACTTCCCCAAGGAAGACTCTGGGCTGGAGAGAAGTGCTCCAATGTCCTTTGGTCAGGCACGGTTCTGGTTCCTGAAATTCTACCTCGAGGATCAAACCACGTTCAATATCACGACTTCAATTCGCTTGTCTGGTTATCTTAATATTGAAAACTTCGGTAGGGCTGTGAAAGCTCTCGGCAGGCGTCACGAAGGCCTGCGGACTGCATTCTTCACAGACAAAAATAATCAACCTATGCAGAGTGTCCTTCGCAATTCGAGCCTCCACTTAGAGCACGTTCGTGTTCCAACTCAGGAAGCTATTGATTCGGAGTACACGAATATAAAGAAGCATGTGTATGACATCGGCAGTGGTGAGATAATGAGAATCACTCTGCTCTCCTTGGGTGACGACCTCCATCAGTTGATTATTGGGTATCACCATATCAACATGGATGGAATGAGTCTTGAAGTCATCTTTAGTGACCTGCAAAAGCTGTACCACCAACAACGTCTCGCTCCTGTTACCGTTCAATATCTCGATTTCTCTGAAAAGCAACGCAGAGAGCAAACCTCAGGAATATGGAGTAAGGAAATCGCATACTGGAAGAACGAATTCATCGACATTCCAGCTCCTTTGCCTATTCTACCAATGTCGAAGAAGTCCGCTCGCTCTCCACTCGCTCGATACGCCTCTAATACCGTCAAATTCAAAATCGATGCGGCGATGTCGGCACAGATCCAGAATGCTTGCAAGCGGACTAAGGCGTCTCCTTTCAACTTCTATCTCGCTGCTTTTAAGACTTTGCTGTACCGAACCGCAGGCGAGGAACAAAACGATATCTGTATCGGTATAGCCGACGGTGGCCGCAATAGCGAGCCTGTCGGTAACAGCGTAGGCCTCTTCCTCAACCTATTGCCACTGCGTTTCAAGCAAGACTCCACCCAGACATTCACAGAAGCTCTTAAAGACGCTCGCTCGAAGGTTGTCGCAGCGCTAGCCAACAGTAAAGTGCCGTTTGATGTCATCCTCGACGAGATCAACGCTCCCAGGGCAGCCACACACAGCCCTCTGTTCCAAGCGTTCATAAATTACAGGCAAGGTGTACAGGACAAGCGACAATTCTGCGATTGTGACAGCGAGGCCACGCAGTTCGATGGCAGCCAAACGGCCTACGACGTTAGCGTTGATATCCTCGCTAATCCAGGTGCCGAAAGCACCGTCTACATATCAGGTCAAAGCGATTTGTACAGCGAAGCCGATGTAGAGCTTCTCGCTCATAGTTACCTCGTCCTTATTAAGGCCTTTGCTAAGAACCCTGCTTCTCGCCTCGGAAGGCCATCGCTTTATGACCCTCAAGAGACTCAGCGTGCTCTGGATATCGGTGTTGGTCCTGTATTGGTGGATAGCTGGCCGGAGACTTTGGTGCATCGTGTAGATGAGATGGTATCTCGTTTCGGTTCCCAAATCGCGTTGAAGGGTCCACGCAGCCAACTCACCTATGGTCAGATGGCCGACCGCATTCATTCCATTGCTTTTGGATTGAAGTCCAATAGTATCGGTCGAGGAGCTCGTGTTGGGGTGTTACAAAACGCTTCGCCTGACTTCTTCTGCTCGCTGCTTGCAATCCTCCGCATTGGAGCAGTTTTCGTGCCGCTAGAGCTCCGACTCACGCCCGCAAGGCTCGCTGTGATTATCAAGGACAGCAACGTCAATGCGATCGTCTACGATAAATCTAATCAGAAAGATCTTGCTGCTTTAGGAACCGGGTTCCAAAAGGTCAACGTCTCATTTATTCCTGCAAAGAGCGCTGTCGCTGTACCCAACGAAGCGAAGTCCGGATCCCCAGCAGTGATTCTATATACTAGCGGGTCAACTGGTAAACCAAAGGGTATCCAGCTAAGCCACGCCTCATGGTGCAATCAGATTCAAGCCTCCACCCAGGAGTGGAAAATACCCACTGGTACAGGTATTCATCTCCAGCAGAGTGCCTGGAGCTTCGACATTGCCATATCACAAACTTTTGTTGCGCTGGCAAACGGCGCTTTATTGCTGATTGTGCCAAAGGAGTTGCGCGGTGATTCCCTTGCAACGGCGAAGACGATTGTGTCTGAGCGCATCACTCATGCTCAGGCTACACCGTCCGAATTGGTCAGTTGGCTTAGTAGTGCAGATACTGATGCCCTTCGATCGTCTAATTGGAAATTTGTCATGAGTGGCGGAGAGAAGATGACGGCTGCATTGATCGGAGAATTTAGGAAACTCGGTAAACGCGATCTTGTTCTTGTCAATGCATACGGGCCTGCCGAAACCACCTTAGCCGTTGGGAGTGTGGAAGTTGAATACCAGCAGCCAGAGCCACTAGACACAGCTTTGCGTATCTTCCCGAACTATTCCGTATACATTCTCGACGCAAATAAACAGCCCGTACCTTTGGGAATCTCTGGAGAGGTCTACATCGGTGGTGCCGGTGTGGCATCAAGATATCTGAATAATGACTGTCTTACGAAAGAACGATTCCTCCCTGACGACTTCGCGCCTGCAAGTTATCTTCAGAATAACTGGGCGAGCATGCACCGGAGCGGAGACCGTGGCAGACTTTCTGCGGACGGCCTAATCCTTGAAGGTAGGGTTGATGGCGACACGCAAATCAAGTTGAGGGGCATCCGGATCGATCTCCAAGATATCGAATCAACAATTGTTCAGCATTCAGATGGATCTATTCGCGACGCTGTTGTTTCTCTCCGAAAGTCCGGAGAGACTGAGTTCCTCGTCGCTCATATCATTCCTTCTGCTACCTTCAACGGGAAAGGCAAATCGCTCGCGGAGAACCTTCAGTCATCCTTGTCTCTGCCTCAGTACATGCGTCCATCAAAGGTAATCGTGGTCGAAAGCCTGCCTACTAATCACTCTGGCAAGCTTGATCGTAAGGCCGTTAGTCAGCTGCCACTCCAACCAGCCACAAAGACACATGCTACAGCATCACCGGAGCAAAGGAATTCGCCTCAGTCAGACTTGACAGACGTATGGAAACAAGTTCTGGGTAATGACATTGCTACTCTGTACCAGATTGATCTCACTACCGATTTCTTTCATATCGGGGGTAATTCCTTAGCCTTGGTTCGGATTCAAGGGATGATCAAGGCCAAATTCAAAGTCGAAATTCAAATCGCCCAACTTTTCGAGAATTCAACATTTGGCGCTATGCTCAATTTGATCAACCCAGTAAGCGAAATCGTCGTTGATCAAGCATCTACATCAGCACCAGAAAGCAATCCCATTCACTCACAGGCTTCTACACCTCCAAACGCGATTGACTGGGAGAAGGAGACAGAAGTTACCGATGATCTGTACGACATTGAAATCAACCCGATTCCAAAGGATCAGGGACTTGCTTTCAAGACTGTTGTAATCACCGGCGCGAGTGGCTTTTTAGGTAAAGAGATTCTCAGGCGCATGATTGACGATATTCACATTGATCGAATTCATGCAATCGCACTTCGCAGACGCAAATCAGATCTACCGGCTGTGTTCTCCGATCCCAAGGTTCAACTTCACCAGGGAAATCTCAATGCGCCACGTCTCGGTTTATCAGAAAGGAAAGCCAAAGAAATTTTTGCCGAAGCGGATGCAGTGATCCACAACGGAGCTGATGTGTCTTTCCTGAAGACATACAAGACCCTCTCCAAAACGAACGTGGGTAGTACTCGCGAGCTCGTTAAGCTCTGCCTTCCAAATCGTATTCCAATCCACTTCATTTCCTCGGCTAGCGTCGCTCACCTCTCCGGAAGAACGTCCTTTGGCGAGGAATCAGCTGCAGCATTTGAGCCACCTCGAGACGGCTCTGATGGATACACGGCTTCTAAATGGGCGGGCGAGCGCTTCTTAGAGCTCGTCAGTGAGAGATTTTCAGTTCCTATCTGGATCCATCGTCCCAGCAGCATTACCGGCGCTGATGCGCCTGCGCTCGACCTCATGACGAACTTGCTTCAGTTCTCGAAGACAATGCACAAAGTCCCTTCTTCTCCTACCTGGCGCGGCACGCTCGACTTTGTTTCCGTCGAGAGCGTTGCATTCGACATTGTCGAAGAAGTCAAGAACGACAGCGCGTATCCAAATGGCATGGTGAAATTTTTGTATGAAAGTGGCGATACGCAAATTGCGGTGCAGAATATGCAGGTCTCACTAGAGGAGCAGACAGGCGAGGAGTTTGAGACGGTGGATGTTGAGACTTGGACGCAAGATGCTGTTGACGAGGGTCTAGATGAGCTCGTTGCAGCTTATCTGCGGACTGCGGCCAATTTACCGATTGTGTTCCCGAGGTTGGTCAGGAATACACGCAGGCCTCGGATAGAGACAAGAAATCAAGAAGCGGTAATGCAGGGATTCTCCTTGAGAGAAGTGGTGCGGAGATGGCTCTGGTCGAGGTAGTGACAGATCACTAGGCTTACCTGCCTTTTCACTTCTTTCATTTGTTTGTTCTCTTAAAGGCTATGATTTAGTCTATTATGAATTATGAAACACCATTTTTGAGCATTGTATGAATTTCTCTATTGCTTCAAATTCCGGTGCTGAGATGCGTAAATATCGTTCTGGTAAGCCATCACACAAACAAAGAACTCATCGTCGCTACACAACAACTTAGAACTACCCGTAATCACGCACATGAATGTTCTTAATATATCATTGATTCTATTGGACAGACTGTAGCCCAATCCCAGGTTCATGGATCCTGAGCCCCCATGAGCGCTGCATGCATCTCCTGCATCTCGGCAACAAGGATTAACACATGGCTAATGCATTGGCAGGCACAGTTACAATGTCGATCAGAACTACACATTGTCATTCCTGTGAACCCGAATGTTACATCTAACAGGGTCATTTGAGTCTTTGCCACAAGCCTATTTTAATGTATGCTTTTGCCATAACCTGCAACTTGGACCACGTTGGCTTAGGTGAAGGAACCGTGCCCTCTAAGCCACTCTTCCGAAATCCGACCCCGAAATACCCCACGGCATCCCTCCATCAATAGACGCCCAATCCGCCCCCCGATCCCGAATGGCTGAGCATCACACGATAGACTCACGAGAGCTGAGACCTCGTTGTAGGTGCCTGGTACCTAAGAGGGCAAGCTATATCTAACCCCCAGCGCACGTTTTATCAACAGTGAGCTCGTCTCTTTCTTTAGTACTGATTACAGACATGCGTTCTTATGCTCTCCTCACTGTAGTTTTTTCACTGTTCTCGTCTGTTTCCGGCACAGCAACCATCCACGAATGGGATTTATTGAACAAGACTTTGAATGGCCGCTTACAAAGAGCGATCCCGCTAGCATCTGCCTGCTTTTCGCAGATCAATGGACAAGCCGTAGCAGCACAACCAGAAATTTGCTCTAAAATTCAAGCTCAATATACAAGCCCGCAGTTCCGTGTCGATCAATTCGCAGCATACCAGGAGACACAATCAGAAGGCTGCGCTACAGCTCCCAGCCAGCAATGTCTACTTGACCCCTCCAATCCATCTTCGACGGGGGCATTCACAAATATATCTTGCAACCAAGGTTCTGTGCCCGCATATTATGTGCAAGTGGAATCGGCCGACGATGTGAAAGCAGCTTTTGCGTTCGCCTCGCGCACCAAGACGATAATCTCGATCAAGAACTCCGGCCACGATTACAATGGGCGGAGTAGCGGAGCCGGTTCGTTATCTCTTTGGACGCGGAAACTGCAAAAGCTCGAGTATGCTCCTTCCTTTGTGCCGCAAAAATGCGGTCCCCAAGACAAAGTTGCAGCGATCACAGCTGGCGCGGGGGCAAATTTCGACCAGGTCTACAGATTTGCCCATGGCAATGGTGTTACTTTCCTTGGCGGATCAGGTCCTACGGTTGGCGCATCTGGTGGATGGGTCATGACTGGCGGACATGGGGTTCTGTCTAGGGCTTACGGTCTGGGCGTGGATCGCGTGCTCCAATATGAAGTCGTCACGACAGATGGTGCCACGCGTATCGCAAATGCATGCCAGAATCAGGATCTCTTTTGGGCTCTGCGAGGTGGTGGTGGGAGCACGTACGGCGTGGTATTATCCACTACGTCTCGTGTGGAACCAAAGATGAGTATCGCAGTTGCATCGATCTCACTCCCAGCTACCGCTTCTCCGAGAACACTGGCCGAGTGGACGAGGTTGGTCATCAATTCGACGATCAAATGGGCGGAAGATGGCTGGGGTGGGTTCCAGGGCAGCGGCATCTCTCTCCTGGGAACACCCCTCCTCTCGCTTTCTCAAGCACAAACTTCCATGGCCCCACTTGCTCGATTTGCAAATTCAAATGGTGGATCAGTTGTCATCGAATTACTTCCGGACTTCTATGACATGTACACGAAGTACTTCATTCCGTCGGCGCAGCCAGGAGGCAGTGCATCATTTAGTCACACTTGGATGATTCCCTCACGGATATACGGCACGGAACAGGGAAGAAAACAGCTTCAAGATCACATGAGCTGGATGAGTAGTGTGGGGATTATACCAGGCTTCCTTGCGACCACCCCTTACCTTTACAGCGGAAAAGGCAGCCCCAAGGCGAAACCGTACGCATACGGCCCACTCGATTCGACCTCTACGACGCAGGCTTGGCGTGGCACTGCCGTGCTGCTGACGTTTGCTACTGGATGGGCTTACGACGCTTCGGTGGATGATAAGAGGAAAGTCGCGAAGTTGCTGACTGAAGCGAGCGATCGCGCGAGTAAACTTTGGCCTGACGGAGGTGCATATGCGAATGAAGCGCATCCGTGGGTCAGAGACTGGAAATCAGCATTCTGGGGTGGCAATTATCAAAAGTTGTCACAACTGAAGGTGAAGTATGATTCGAGAGATTTGTTGGGGTGTTGGCATTGTGTGGGGAGTGAAAGGAGCGCAAGTGCAGATGCTATCGGTGGAAGATGCTTAGGGAAATTGATTTGATATTTCTGGGTCGTGTCTCTATTCTTAGATTTCAATATTTTGGGCTCATTACTAGATTTTATATGTAGTCTTTATTGACAAGCTCTTCGGTCGTACTTCATCATCTGAGATCACAAGGAAGTCATCCTTTCCTTCAGCCTGTAATTTAGTCCTCAGAATACTGAGGACGAAAAAGTGGTGACTTCTTTGGAAATGTTAGCGCCTCAGTAAGAGCAATACCCTTGAACTGCTCCCGGCCAACCCGGCCCCCATTTACAAAAGCTGAGAAACCACTTCCGCCAGTTCCACCTCCCAATATGTATTCAAAAGCCAAGTTCTCATGCTCAATCAAAAACGTCCAGTGCAGTTGTCTGCTAGGAGACACTAATTCCAGTTCATATCCTGTAACTTTATCCCGCAAAGTCCCAGTGACCTTGCCACCGTACGTCTTAGTGAATGAAAAATAGTCTTTCACATTCGACTCTTCTGTAGCCTGGCTGGAGAAAACGGGCACCCCGTTATCAAACAACGATACTGAAGGATACTCTCGCCCCTTCTTGATGTTGGAAGTGAAAGACAGCATTGACAGAGAGTATGGTCCAGCCAGTATGCGTATTACGTTCATCCCCTGCAAGCATGTGAACCAACTGAAGGCACCCCATAGTCTTTCCATGCCGCCGAGCCCATTCCAAGCGAACTTCTCGCCTAATATTTCCAGATCAACATGTGCATTAGCAGCAGGTATAGGCTCGACAAAATGGAAGTAAGGCAGTGCTTCCGATGTCGAGTTCTCGCTTGGATAATTTTTCCCGTCTGGATAACGGGGCCGGGCCGTCGAAGTCATGGCAACTATTCCTGATACCCGGGGAGTCTGCATGCCGACACGAGCGCGCTGCATATCTGCTGTGATCTCGAAGCTATAACTGTAGTCTTCGGAGCGCCAGATACCGCGAGTGCCCCATTCACATTCTTCAATGATGTTCTCGGCCGGATAGTCAACCTGCGCAAAACGGCTGCCATTAGGCCATGCCATTTCTACGCTCACGCGCAGGTTTCCGGATCCCAAGATTGCGTAGTTCGGGTCACGGTAAAAGCCAAACACAAAAGCGAGCTTTGCATCATCGGATACGCCGTCGAATTCCCACTGCTCGCCTGCGGTGCTGTTGAGAGGCAGCATCTTGGGCGATACAAAGTGGTCTAGGCCTCCCGTACTGAAGAAGATTGGGTCTTTGGATTTTGACATTTCAAAAGCAGTTAGGCGTGATGTTTTGCAGCTGTCGTCGTTACCGAGGACTGTCTGCGAGCCGGCAGCCAGCCATTTGGAATCCCATTTCTCCGGCCAGCCGTAGGACCAGGCCTGTGTGAATGCAATGAATAGAGAAAGCGTGGCACCGTGCATGATGATGCTGAGGCCCCGATACAAATCAGCGGAAAACGAGTCTACAAAATCTTTGGCTATTCAAACGAAATCGACTGACCATATGCATTTTTCTTCTTTGAATCTCACTCACGCATGATTTTGTGGTGATGAAACGGAGTTGGTTTCCGAAAATGTCGCGTTCGGCGTGACGCGAAATTCAAGGTTCGGGTGGTGCGATTCCACAAAGTAGGGCCGGGGCTAAGGTTGTCCGTGTGTACATAGTCGGGTTCGGAGGTCAGCTTCGGAGTCGACCTAGCTTGAGCAAGAATACGTCAGTAGGCTGAAGAGTAGGTAAGCTGGGTTGCCTACTTGAAGCCTTAAGTAGAAAATCCTTGCATTAGTGGCTTAGTCTTACTCGGTGCGCTAACTGCGAACTCCTTGGCCGTACAACCAATGGGTGTTTACTGGATACGACTCTATTTTTCTGGGTTGATCTTACCTTTGTACAGGGCTCCCCCGTCGAATAACTTGAGAGACTGTGTGGCCTAGGGGGCGGACACATAACTTCCCTTATACGATAGCCACCGCATGGCTTTTAGAATTCGAAGAAAAAGAGAGAAAAAATACCCCCAACAGTCTTGAATGGAAGCTTATAAAGCTGCTGCTACATTATATAGACCAGAGTTAAAATATAAACAATTCACTTTGAAACATGACAGGCATTTTGCTAGAAATAATGCTACTGTAATAAAACTCTATTTTTATCCCAGCTGCACAACCAATTTCTCACCAGAGACTTGCTTCTCCTTCAGCATCCGCAATCCCTTCAAAATACCCTCAAAACGTCCGGTCACATCCTTCACAGGATGGGTTTTCAGCTTTCCCGAATCCAACAGAGACTGTATCTCTCGATACCATTCAATGCCAAACTCTCGCTTTTCTGCATCTGCCTCGCTACCATATCCGTGGTCGAGTGCAACCTTCCTACCCAGGATTGCCATGCCCATGACCAACTCTGGCTTGACCACCTTGCGCGTGCATAGCTCATCGGCATAGGCTTCTAATGCACAATATTTCCCACCAGCACGGCCCATGGCTGCGTAGCAGAGCTGTGTAGTCTTCGCTTCGACGATGGGGTCGATGACGTGTGCGAGCCGGTTCTTAGTATATGCGCGAATGTCCTGGGCGCAAGTTGGGGAATGGTAATCGAAGACTTTGACAGCGCCATAGGACTTCACCAGCTCGTAGTTCTTGGGTGAACAGACTGCGATAGGTTTATGTCCGGACCTGTATTTGAATGTTAGTGTCTAGCATACTAAGAGAAATTCGACAAGATTCTCACAATCGAAGTAGCTGCGTTGCCAAAGTCCCCACCGACGTGCTGGCTGCGTAAACCAGTACCTGTCTTGCCTCGTCATCGCCCACAGGCTGACTCGGCCTGCCGGGCAAACCCAAACTCCTGATCAGTGCCAGACCCATAGTTCCAATTCCCGTTCCTCCCACAGCAGCAGCCTCCTTCAGTCCCATATAATTCGGCACCTTAAACGTGAATTCTGCATCTGCCGATACATAGTCTGCAAATGATCCAGTCGTTGGGTCAATGGGGTTGGAGCCATGAACTCCCCCGCAAACTTTTTCTCCTACCTGGAAGCGTCCGGTCTTGGACACATCGCTTCCCAGTGCCACGACAATGCCTGAGAAGTCGCATCCGTCGACGGCACCAGGGGCAGGGAAACGCTCCGACATCTTCCAATCGCAAGGGTTAATAGCGACGTAGTGGACTTTAACGAGAATGCGATCCGGGCGGAGCTCTGGAAGTGGTGTGTCTTTTTGAATGGAAAGCACACCGCCTGGATCTTGTTTGATCACCGTTTGTGTTGAGGGGAGAGGAATGGCGTTGTTGTGGCGGGCTCGAGACATGGTTGAAAAATGAATACACTCGCTATTCGGATGCAGTGCGGTTAATTTCGATATCTAAATCGTTCGTCTGGAGCTCTATTATGGTGGCTATGACTAAACGAAATATTATGGCATGCCTAAACTAAAGCTTTTTGATGAACGTCTATTAGGCAGGCATGGCATTCACTGGACAGGGGGTGGGAGCTGACCTTCGGCGGGTTCGGCGTCCTTGTCTTACGCTCCGACCGGACTCGGTAAGGCCGACATGGATGCTTAGCTAGCCTGTGCTGCAGATCAGAGCGAAGGTGCGAATACGGATAGCACAACTGTCTCCAGTAAGTGTCGTGGTACATCCATTTCATCCATGCCGTACCTTATACTCGCTGCTGGGTATCTTAGTTAAAATACTTGTAAATCATGTAACCGGAAGTGGATTCATCAAAAGTTACATAATCATAGATTCATTATATGTTATGCGAAGGTGGATTGACATTCTGATGCTGTTCCTGAAAATTATTACTCTCTCCGTTACTCGATTGACAGCAACCTTATGAAGGAGAAATTCCTGTCGTGGTATCTATTGCATGAAACTTTACCGACGAATTCTATCACGTATCGATACTACTAGGCACCTCTGTTCACTATCCATTCAGAATGCTCTCAATGTTGGGGTTTTGCTTCCTCAAAACCTCAAGTACCTCACCCCAGAACTGCTTGCTGAGTGCCTTTCCTTCGTCAGAGGTGACGAGCTCGCCAGGCCTACAGAATCTTAGCATATGTAATTCCTCAAAGCTAGAACTCAGAAGTACTTACACACTAACAGTATCAAGAGCCCAGAACTTTCCATGCGACTCAGGGCCGGTAAGGACTCCGCTGACCAGAATGCGGCTTCCAACCTCTGACGTCTGCGCGAACATGCCCTTGAAAAGGGCGTCGAGGCTGCGTAGCACGATATTGAAGTCTCGGCCAATGCTGCTCTTGCAAAGGCCGGGGCAAGACGAATTGACAATGACCTCCTTCGCCGACGTCTTCGCGGCAATGTGTTCCATGGCCCAGATCTCAAGTAACTTCGTAATCGAGTATTGTGCCGTGAACTTGAAGTTTGTCGGATCATTCACTTTCTTGAGAATGCTTTTGCTATCGCGCACGCTCTCGACAGCGACGTCTCCATGGCCCGTGCTAGACACAAACTCAAGGTAAACCGGCTCTCCGATCGCTCTTCCGGACTCGCGCAGCTTGGGCAAAAGTAGGATAGCCAGATAAGCAGTCGATACGACGTTGACTTGAAGCGACATTTCCCAGCCTTCCTTACTCAGCTTGTGCGACGGCGGGGCAACACCAGCGTTCAGAATGGCAGCGTGGATAACGGAAAAGCGGTCAGTGACATCCTTCGCAAATCTCTCCACTGAGGAGTAGGTCCCCATATCCAACTGCACCAGCTGGATGACATCGGGGTCGCATTTGGTCAACTGCTCGATCTTTGTCTTCGCTTCTTGTCCGCGCTCCAACGAGCGCACGCCGAATATCAATTTGCTTGCGCCCAGCCTTGCGAATTTTGTCGCTGCTTCAAAGCCTAGACCCGCATTTGGACCTGTGATGAGCACGGTTTTGCCTGCGAAGGATGTGGTGGGATCGGTCACTGGGTGGGATTTTGTGTATTTGAAACGCGCAGTGCTCGATTTTGCTGGAGATGAGGTAAAAGCTTCGGCCATAGTAGATACAAAAGGGTTTCAATGAAAGATGAGGTGTCTGCGAGGAGCTTTAGGTGGGCCAAGGAGTGTTGAAGGAGGTTAAGAACAAAGCGCGGGGTTGCGCAAAGGTTCGAGCGCACAGGTCATTGAAGAAGGCAGTCGCGCCGCCGGACGACGAGCGGCGGAAGGGAAAGACATGGCGACGTGCCCCGGACAACAGCTTCGCGCGGGGCGACGCGCATCGAAGAGAACAATCACAGCTGTTCACAGTCCAGCGGCCCGCACGCACCATCTCCGAATCCAGGAGCGGAAGGGCCCCACAATTGTTCGGAGTTCCGAATGGCTAGGCGTGGCTGATGGAGAGCGAGCCACACGAGGCACAGGCCCGTTATTCGCAAGGCAAGTTCTTGTTTCTACAAAGGTAGGATTCTGGCCGGATTACCTCAGCCTGCTATTGGGTTTGGAGCACGTGATTTGCACGTTCACCACCATCAGCTCTCGACAGTAACCCTTCGGATGCCAAACACCTCATCCAGGAAACCGAACACCTTCAAATTTGCGAGTCCAAATGCCCCGATTTTAGCCTGCAGCCCTCCCTCCTCCGGCCGGCTGGGCATCCAGACACGTCGTGACCTCTCCTCCAAGTGCCCAAGACCGTCGAAAACCCTCATTGTATGCTCCTCCGTGTCAAAGTAGAGACTCTTGCCAGCCCCCGTCACCAGCACCGGACAGCTCACCTTCTCCAAGTACCCGTTCTTGAGCGAGTATTTCCTCATCTCTTTCAATATCATAGAGGGGCTTTCAATGCCCCAAAAGGCGGCCGTGACTCCTACTTCCCATCGCAGTTGAAAGTTCGTGCGCATGCCCAGTCGGATAATGCGATCAACCCACTCATCTCCGATCCATCCACCTGTCCATGCACTCATGAACAGGCCCGAGACGTGTTTAGTGCCAAAGTCCCACATATCGTAGAAAGGGTCTACGGCAACACACGCCTTGATACGCACATCCTTCGCAGCCCTGAGCGCATAGTATCCGCCCATGCTCGCTCCTGCCACCGCAATCCGATCCAGGTCGAGCTCGATGCCGACTTCGCGTTTGAGGGTCTCGTTGTATGCTTCCAGCCAGTCGAGGATTTGGCTCGTCACTACTTCCCAGTCTGGCCGCATGTGCAGGCCGTGCTCACGGAGGACGATGCCCTGTCCAGGCCCTTCAAATGTTAAGACTGCATAGCCCCGTGTGTGACCACCTTGAGGATGAATGTAATACAGCTCTTCCTGCACGGAGTCTGCTCCGCCTGTGTTGAGGAGTACTGGAATTTTCCCATCCGGCAGACGATGTTGGGCACTGGGTAAATAAAGGTATCCAGGGAGATGAGCCTCTCTTTTCCTGGAAGCACCAAGCCCGGAATCATCCACGTAAGGTATATCCACGACGCGTACATCGCAGTCCAGAAATGGTAATGCACGCCGAAAGAGTGTTTGCACCTTTTTAGCGATCGGGTATGCCTGTGGGTGATGTGTGTCTAACGTGGGGCCATTGATGTACAAGTACCCACTCGCTCTGGTGTACGAGCTGGCACGAAGGAATCCATCTCGGGCAGCGACAACGTCGCCTCGTGACAGCGCTTCTTCTGCCATTGACTCCGCCACATGGGCAGCGTGGCCCCAAGCCTCTGCCCATGTTTGTGGATCTTTAGGGTTGATAGCGGCAATTGCAGTCAAGAACTCAGTAGCGTCACAGCCACCGTATGGCGCAGTAGACAGTATACGTACGCTCTCGAAATTGAGAAATGTGTTGCCAGGGAAGAACTGGTGGATCGTTGAAAATGGCGGAGAAAGGCCGGCCATGGCGATCAGATGAAAAGTTATTCGAGTGCTTGCGCGTGAATTACGCAGATGGCGTCAAGCTATGTATTTACAAGTATGACTTACAAGAGTCGTGGCAGTTCGCGAACTGCGATCCGAATGCCAATTCCATTGTCGACATCTAGGCTAAGAATCGCAATGCTCTCGTCACACCGAAAAATGATCCCGCTATACGAATTCGATAAGCTGGCCTAAGCTTATACTCAGCGTCCGATGTTTTCGGGGTCGGTCTCGTCCGAGTGAGATTAGGGAATTCGCCAATCCACAAGCATAGACTATCGGGTTCCCTTGCCACAGGGAACCTGCATAGTTAAACAAGGACACTGCATAATGTCTTGGCTAAACTCATTGCAAATTACGCTGTATAATATGTTGAGTGTATTAAACATGCTCACTTGTTCTAGTAAGAAGCCGTATTAGAATTGTATTTAACGTCAAAAAAAACTTGTGTTCAAATTGATATCTAATTTGATAACCAAACAATGCCATTTCTATTTCTCAGCATCTGCCACAGCCATTTTTCGGTTTCCTTCCTGGAGAGTGTTGTCTTCCTGCTTTTTATCAGTGAGGCCGAATTCCGTTTCGAGTTCAGTCCGTAGTGGAATTTCCTTTTCAAGAAATACTGAGAGAAGTGTAATACCGCCAAAAACAATACCAATTTGCCACACGCGCTTCAACGCTTCGACATAAGCCTGTATGACAACAGCTCTAGTCGCAGGGTCGAAAGATTGAATGAATCCCGCTGTCGCGTGCTCATATGCCTGTCCACGTGTGAAAAGTGCTCGAATGCTTGGGTCAAATTGCGTGCTCAGTTGGTCAAAGCGGTTGTTGAAAATCGCAGCTGGAATCGACACTCCCCAAATAGTACCCAAGGAGCGAACGAACGACCATGTTCCCGTACTAGTGGCCACTTCACTTTCCGGGAGCGCAGCTTGTACCGCTTGCAGGGTAGTAGAAATCATCATGCCACCACCCACACCGGCAAAAATCTGCCAGAAGACCCACTCGACTTTGGAGGAGTTTTGGTCTAATGTACAGCTAAGCCCCATGACAAGAGGCATTGTCGCAGTGGAGATCAGATGAACGGGCTTGTACCGTCCAGTCTTGGTGACGATAACGCCACCCACGGCTGCGAAGAGAGGAAATGCGATCGCGCGAGGAAGCGTGTAGACGCCAGCTCTTGTTGGCGAGGCAACTAGTACTGCTTGGAAATACAGCGGATAGAAGAAGTTGATCCAAAAAGCAAGCAGCATACACATGAACGAGATGAAAAATGCAGCTGACGAAGTGCGGTTCTTGAAGTGGAGTGGCGGCATAACAGGATACCGACACCATGGAGACATTTCCCAGAAGAATGCAAGTACTAGTGCAATAAGACCAATGACCAGTGGTGCTAGAACGTTAGATTGCGACCAGGTATATCGCGTTCCTCCGTAAGTAAGTGCCCATAAGATTGCGAATGTCGCTCCGATAAGGATTGAGTTACCAACGACATCAACGCGTTTGAGCCGTTCGGTTGTTGAAAGATCCTTCTTCCACTTGACCTGGAGGAAAAGTATGAGTAGAACGAGGGCTACTCCTCCGAAAGGAAGGTTGATGTAGAAAATCTAAAAATTAGAAAAGACCACAGCTGAGTGAAGAAAGCCTTACCCAACGCCAAGACACCCTATCAGTCAGAATGCCACCGATAAACGGACCAATTGTCGCGCCAATGCTAACGAAAAGAAATAACAACCCGATGAAATTTCCACGCTCGCGCATCGGGACAAGGTCACAAATGATCATGTCAATGAGCATATTGATGCCTCCTGCGCCAACGCCTTGGACAGCTCTCGACCATATCAGCATGTCCATGCTGGTTGAGCCGCCGCATAAGCCACTTCCAAGCAGAAAGATGACTGTAGCTCCAATCATGACGTATCGGCGTCCCCAAAGGTCAGCGAGCTGACCATAGAGAGGTTGAAGCGCGGCACTGCGACACCGTTAGGCAAATTCAAGAACAAGATTTGAATTATATACCTTGTCAAAAAATATACATTGACTACCCAAACATAATCGTCGCCGCCCTGTAATGCGTCGATGATGCTCGGGAGCGCTGTTGCGACAATCGATCCATCGAGAGCTGATACTAAACCGGTGCAGCAAAGGCCAAGAAAAGCAAGCCAAAAGCTGAGAGGGTAGTGCGTTTTGGGTGGCTTCTTCGAATGTCCATGCGAGTTTGACGATAGGTTGTCGGTACCGTCTACTGCAGCCTCTGCAGCTGGTAGGCTGCTTGCAGTTTTGACGTCTGCTGCATTGCTTCCAGGATCCATTGCACTTTTCAGGTTTAGATTCAGAAATTGGGAATCCGAGTAAAATAGCTTTATGTCACGGAGACAAAGCTTTTGTAGGTTGCTCGTGCAGGGGGTCACGCAAGGACGACAGGTACAGTGCAGAAAACGGTTATATGAAAGAAATAAGAAGGCAGAGTATCTCAAAATAAAAGCACATCATCATGGCCGGCAAGAATTTGAAGGGTTCTAGAAATGATGTAGTAAAGCAAACGCTGCCATTGATGCGCTTCCGAATCACGTGGTTCGGCGCAGCCTAAAGAATTTTCGGACATCCGAGGTGTGCAGCAGCATTCGCCCACAGTAAAAATTAATTCGACAATTCTTATTCTTAATATATAAATGCATCCATGGCAAGCCATTAGCACACTGCGCAATATGCTGTGTATTGGAGCATCAAAAAAAATCAAGAAAGTCTCTTCTATTAACACTCTTGCCTTCGATTGTGGCCTGACTGCACTTGATCTGACTAAGACAAGAGCCGACTGAATTATGTATTTGCAGCAGCGTGTACAAGCGGCTTGCCTAATTCGAATAGAAGTGAAAACAAAACCTTAAATCCAATAGGGAGCTTGCCGAGCCTAGATATTTGGATTTGGTTAATCGTATTTTTGGTGGCAAGGTAATTCGTAACGAGAGATCAGCGTATTTTTGTGACGCTAGCTCGTTATAGAAAACCATCAACAGCTTACGTCAAATAACGATTATCTCTCTTGGCAGAGACCCACTAGAAAAGTCAAGATTTTGTATTAATATTATATACCTTCTTACAAAATAGTTTTCTTCTGAGATCTTTGCTGTATAGTTTTCTACTTATATATCTCATAAGAGCAGATAATAGAACACCTAGCTACCGTATTTTTGGCTGCTAACAATGACGAGGAAGGTCTAATAACCCTATTCTAAAAATCGTCAAAATCGTCAAAATTATGACCTTCTTTCTATAGCTCTATAGCTTTTCCTAGAGGTCTGAGAAGGCTATACGGCCCTCCGTACGTCAAAAAAATATCGAAAATACGTCGAAAATCTATTGGTTTCTAGAGTCGTACAGTTATATTTTTACGATCTTCTAACGATCGCCCCACTCGTTATTTTACTAGTACGCTGATCAAAACCAAATAACCAATTAACCGATTTTCGCTCGGCAAGCTCCCTAATGAAGCACATTTCTTAACTATGCCGTGCGACATGAAGTAGATATTGCGAACTAATCTCAATGGTACTTGATTTGGCGTTAGTCTCACATCGCTTGAATAAGGTCAAGCCTGCAAAATACTCGTTTTCATCAATCGAAATTCAAAAGTCGGAAACAAGTCTTCTGACACCGCTATTTGAGGGCCATTCGTACTTACCTTTATTGTTCTCCTCTATCATCCTTTTCAAACTATCTCTATAAAGGCCCTCAAGGGGCAGAGTTTTACATCCGTGGATTTCTGGCTAGGAATGTGCGAGCTTTATAACGAACTGCAGATTTTCTAATTCTAGCGCTAGAAAACACAGCTCTTGACCAAAATGATTAGTAAGTGAACAGCGAGCTACAAGGGTATAATGCTTGAAAATGTGGCGGCATTCAATGTTCTGAACAACCAGAAAATCAGGACTGATCGCTTCAAGGCGACCAACCGGCTAACTTGATTTTGACCCGATCTCGGTCTGTTGGGCCGCCCCAGTCAATATTTGGCCCCTCCTGATCGTCAAATATATCTACAAAACGGTCCTCTTCTATAGGCATGCGGAAAAATTTTTCTCGTAAAAGCGTGGTTAGCCACATGCATGCGGGATTAGAGTTAAACAAGGGACGAGTCCAATGGTCACGCGCTTCGCAACCCTATTTCCGACCCGCTTCTAAGACTACTCCCTTTCCTCCTATAAAATCCTTAATTGTCATTTATTTCCTGCCGAGGAAGGGCAAAACCTGCTGTCGTAGCAACCTGGACGCCTGAATGCATCGTTGTCACACTATTTACCCACATACATGCACGAGCACGAAAGGGATTACGTAGGATAAGCCGATAGATCCGGTTAACAACAGACGTAGCACCTACGAGACTAGCTACACCGGCAGCTCTGCGTGCATCTAATATATTCTAACGGGCAGGATAAAGTCATATACAGGGTAAATTAGAACGCAATGAAAAACACAAGTTGCATTTTAATACTGGTGGTAGTAAGCTGTCACCTGATATCGCAGCGATTTAGAAACTTAGCCAATGGAAACGGGAGTGAAACAAACCCTTTAAAAAATATCTATTCTATGATGTACCGAGTTATAAAAATATACTCTACATTAATTGTGCCTTTCATCTGGAGTGATTATGGTCTAGCTTGTCCTTGAGTAGAGTATCCAAGGCGATTCCAACATCATCCCCCTTTCCACCTGGATATGCTTCGCCAAGAGTAGGGTGGATGATGAGCCCGGGGGTGAACGGATCGAACGTGCGTTCCTTCATCCAACCATCGATGCGGTCCCATTTCACACATTGGTGATGGCCTTCATCAAGGCCAATCGGAAGACGAGTGCTGCGTGGAAAGTCAGTTCGTAGAGTTCAAAAAGGAATCCAAAAAAACTACCTAGAGCCCCACTGCATCGGAAAGATAGTGAGATCGGGATTGCATTGTACTGTTTCGAAGAGAACATTTAGGCAATGCTCTGCCTAATGTTAGCAATTATACTCAATTCAAAGCCTGTTCTTGCAAATACTTACCGACATGATGTTCTACCAACATCCGCTCCACATCAGTCTTTCCAGGATAATAATGGTCGAAATATAAGAAATGATGGATACGCTTAATACCTTCTTCCCGTAAGCAAATGTATCACAAAAGTGGGAATACGCACAGTGCAGCGAGTGGTAAGCCGATAATGTACCGTAATAGCCTGACCCATCTGCAAGTTCAACAAGTGCAGGATGAGTAACCCATTCACCAATCTCGTCTTTGCTAACCCGGATATTTTGATCTGATCAAATTAGCGATGCACTTATTCTCACAGCTAATAGTAACCTCACGTTGTATGATTTCGGCCCACGCCTCGTCCACCTCTGGTGATGGAGGCCCGAATTGCTTGCCTAGTCGGTCTGGGTTGACAGAGCCGTTTCGAAAAAATACGTTGGAGCTATCCCATAGCTTGCTTTCATAGGCAACGGCATCTCGTACTGAAGCTTCAGTATTATTAGCTCATTACCATAGCCCAAAGTGGTTAATTGCAAGCATACTTTGAAAGTAACTCAGTCCCTTAGGTTCGGAGACATGACGGGGGCTGTCTCGGTATTGCAAGACGGAAAAGAAGAAGATAAGATTTGCCCCAATTAGAAGCCCGTGGAGAAACCAAGGTATATAAGCTTTAAACCCATGGGTTAGCCTTGGTCTAATTTCCTTTTCTACGGTGAAATCAAGAGTTTCGGAGCTGCATTTGCCGGAATAAGCGTCTCCTAATTCTTCATCAGGGACTGGCTCGTATTGGGAGCCTTTTGAAGAGAGGAGAGATGCTTTTGAATTCATTATCCAAGAAATGGTTAAGAGAAAAGGATGAGCTACGGTTGGGGTAGAGATGAGAAGAAGCTGATTGATTCAGCTTTGGGAGGGGAAACTATTTGACTATGTTGGAACGGCATAGTTCATAAAGCGGAAGATCCAGCGCATGCTAATGCAATATACCTTGTCTAATTTTCTCTGCAATGGCTTACGAGTAATCGTGATCCAATCGTTGAAGCTGGCTGTGCTGATCTTAGCACAGGGCTCAGTGGGTTGACAGTTGATGCATCGCCCCCATAGGCCTCCTAATGGAAAGACCTTCTGGCAAAAGACTAGGGCGATTGCGTTCCCCGCACTTCCCGTACACGAGACGTGCGGCGGCCTTGAAACTTTAGTGATGTGAAGGTGCTGCAAGCCATTGCCAAACTCAGCTCAAGCTTGCATCCTATCCTGCGCTATTAGCGGAGTTAAACCGTGTCTAGTCCTATTAAGCTCGCCCAAGCTTTGCCGGGCGTACGTTAAGCCTTTTCGAGTTCCGCTTCCGAGAGTTCGCTTAGCTTTCAGAATACGAGGTCGATGCAGGCTAGTCGATAAAGGGTTGCTTACCTTACACTAAAGAATCCGCTATCTACTGCAGACCCCATCACCGCTGATCGAATCACCTATGTGTAGACTAAATGGCCCATAGAGCTACATATATGACATCACCTTGGTGGTCTGCCTGAAAGTATGCCGTTACTCAGCCTGCGCATCTCACTTTACCTTCCTGAAAAGGCAAATGTGATAACTGTGGAATCTGACCTTCAATTGAAAATCTGGAACTCTTTGAGATTAGATCTTCAGCATTGTTACTGGAACTGATTTAATTCATGTATAAAACTCAATTGTATAGGCGGAAAGCACGATTATTAGGGCATGCAAGGCACCCCGCAGATATGAGGGGAAAATTCAGAATGAGGCATTAGACATGACGAGCTGTTCAAATTACGAGTCATGTAATTCTGAATGATCAAAGCCATAGTAGATTCATCAGTATATATATCTCTCAAATCATCTCCCCAAAGATTCATCCAGAGCAGCTTCAACCTTTCCAACTTCCAGTCCAATACCCAGCCTCATTGCTTGTTCATCAAACCTCCAATATGCTGTCGAAGAACATCCTTTATATCATGGGTCTCTTGGCCATTGGCGCCGTGGCACTTCCAGCTCCCGCTGAGTGTAAGTGAAACTCCAATCGTTATTGGGGATAATTCGCCTTACGCAAATGAATAGCTCGCTCTGTGCGTCTTCGAGATGTATCTGATATCAACGCTGCATGGAATATCAGGGCCAACAAGCGATCCAACGATGCCGATGATACTTGGCAGGGTGGCCATGAGAAACGAGCCAACGACGACCTCTGGGAAGGCGTTGCGGAGAAGAAGCGTGCCAACGATGCTGACAACACCTGGCAGGGTGGCCATGAGAAACGTTCCCAAGATGCCGATGATACTTGGCAGGGAGGTCACGAGAAGCGCGCTAATGATGCCGATGATACCTGGCAGGGCGGACATGAGAAGAAGCGTGGCCAGGATGCCGATAACACCTGGCAAGGAGGACATGAGAAGCGCGCTCAAGATACCGACGATACCTGGCAAGGCGGTCATGAGAAGCGTACTCAAGATGCGGATAATACTTGGCAGGGAGGTCATGAGAAACGGTCCCAGGATGCCGATGATACCTGGCAGGGAGGTCATGAGAAGCGCGCTCAGGATGCTGATGATACATGGCAAGGCGGCCATGAGCGACGGTCGCAGGATACCGATGAGACCTGGCAGGGAGGTCATGAGAAACGGTCCCAGGATGCCGATGATACCTGGCAAGGCGGTCATGAGAAGCGGTCCCAAGCTGCAGATGATACCTGGCAAGGTGGCCATGAGAAACGCGCTCAGGATGCTGATGATACTTGGCAGGGAGGTCATGAGAAACGGTCCCAAGATGCCGATGATACCTGGCAGGGTGGACACGAGAAGCGCGCTCAGGATGCTGATGATACATGGCAGGGAGGTCACGAGAAACGGTCTCAGGATGCCGATGATACCTGGCAGGGTGGGCACGAGTAGCTTCCTGAGTTCCAAAGGCACCAACGAGAGGTCCCACGAGATATTTCGTAGTTGTGCTGAATCCAACATCTCAGCTTTAGGCTTGTTTTAGGCGACGTAAAAATGACAGGCTCTTTTGCCAGCAATCTTCTACATCTATTGAGCCATTGCCTTCGCATTTAGTGACCTTTGTTTAAAAAGAATTAGCCGACTGATAGGTCACAAGTCATTTCCCTATAGCAAACATCAACGTCTGCTGATTTTAGTCTTGTCCGACTGGATCTTTTGTGTGAAATATCTGAAGCTGAACTCAACAAGTACTTTTGAATTCTCAGGTCCGCTAGACTACGAATATTCTCTATCGAAATGATAGATTGATGGATATACAGCTTGTTCACTTCGAGCGATTACTGCCGGTAAATCCCACTACGCTAATTCTCAAGTAATCTTCGTCTTCTTCAATCCGCTTCCTGACATTTCCACTGGCTAACTCATTCACATCCCACGATGCCCACACCATCCGATTGTGCACAAATGCAGCCTCTTTGGAAGCAGCCCATACAGCAAAAGCGCCAGGTAAACTAGCTAACCATAATATTAGTGATGTCAAAAGCATTATGGAGACGAGGCTGACCTTGGTCAAAGGGGAAGACGTCTTCCGTAAGACCCATGTCCCTTGTACCATCCGAGAATATAGCGCCCGGATGGAAAGAGACAACTTGTAGTTCCTCAATAGGTACTTGGATTGATAATAGCTGTACAAATAGAGTCCCTGTAAGTTTGCTGAAAGTATATGGGGACAGGCTGATCAGCATAGGATGATGCTGTGTATGAATCGTTGATGTGCTAACATTGACAAGAAACTGTACTCAAACAGTTAGCTAATGCATGACTTGTATTTATTTTCCCTTGCCTTCTGTTTGCCGGCGTTTTGTTTCATGAAGCGCTCCGTCAGAAACATGGGACCTCTGACATTTGCCTCTAAATGCGTCCAAAGCTCATCCATGCCAAGCTCGAGCAAGGGAGTGTAGGATGGGAACTTTGCAGCGTTGAGTACGAGAACATCAACAGTTATGTCTTTCGCTGCAAGGTCCTCAAATAGGGTTGTAATGTCTGTCTTACTTGTCACGTCAACTTTGTACGTCAAAATCTTGCTTGGACTGCCTGTGTTCTGTGCACTTTCAGCCAGGCTGGCTGCTGCGGCATTCAGAACATCCAGACGGCGCCCAACGATGATGACATGGGAAGCCGCAGCGGTGACAAAGCTTTCCGCAATCGCCTTTCCAATCCCTGTACCTCCACCAGTGATCAGAACACCGCGTCCTGCTTGACTGAGTTCGGGTCTCGTCGGTGAGATGGCTGGATACACTTTCTTATGGGTGGTTGGTGTGAAGTCGGTGTTTAAAAGCTCTGCAAGTTTTTCCATGCTGAGGAATACTGCGTCCGAAATTAAATTGATTATTGAGATTGTAGGAAGGTTATCGGTGTATGCTGAAAATGCAGGACTGGAATGAAGTCTTTATATATAGTAGAGCTTTGAAGAAATGGCCTCAGGCATTCATGAAAACCCATACGCACGAATGCCGCACGATTGTGATGATGGTGCTCAACGACAACATTCTGTGGATTTGGTATGCGTTCATTGGGTCCCATTGGAGCCCTCAGCCATATTGCGGGAGCTAAATGTTTTGGGAAAGCGTCCGCAATGTGGCGCTTACAAAGCATCAGCAAGTTAGAGCTGACAAACTACACCTGTCCGCACCTCTCTGCATCTCTCCGCAATTCTTCCAAATACCATCACCGCGGCCATGTCTTCCATCGGAACCGGTAGGTCATGTACCCAATGCCACGAAGCGAAGCGCAAATGTGATCGGGCGGCGCCGTTGTGTCGGCTCTGTAGGAGGAGGAAGCTAGCATGTATCTATCCATCTCGGCGACCATCAAATTTCATACCGATGGAGACGACAGTTCACGAGGAGTCCCTTGCATCCTCCGTATTACTAGACCTTGAGGCTTTCAGCACTGATCTTGACATAAACGAAGGGCTACCTGAGCTGTCGTTGGGGCTCGTAGTGCCTCCAGATCCGTCACTTACAATTGAGCCGTATGTAAACTGGTTTCTCACACCTGAGGCCTTCGTGGTAGATCACACGATGATGCCTCTTCCATCAAACTTCAAAATCAGTGGACTCAAAGATTGTATCGACATTATCAAAGCCTGGATGGTAGACTGGGTGAAGACTGGGAGCAATGCTTTTATTCATGCTCAATTGTACCAAGATTGTTTTCCGGCATGCCTTCAGATCGCTTACACCACGTTGTCTGCGTATCACAACAGAACAGAAGCCACAACGCACATGATCCTACGCGCTGTGAACGACCAGGCCACGGCTTTGGTTTCTAGATCAGATGAAGCTCGTAACTCAAAGAGCCTAATCCATGACCTTGCCCACATTCACGCTCTCTTGGCGTACCAGATGATTGGCTTGTTTGATGGTGATATACGTTCTCGATATCTAGCCGAGAAGCGCGTACAACACTTAGCGAAGCTATCAGAAAGTGCCCTTGAGAAAGCTAGTGTGGCATTAGCAAGAGATATTCTGGTCAACGATTCTTCACTCCGGGCTCCTGGTCAGACATCGTCAAGCGAGCTGTTTTGGCATGCATGGATTATGTCAGAAAGCTTACGGAGAACATGGCTTGTAGTACAGAGCATTCGAGCATCGTACGATGGCCTCAAACAAGGATGGGCGCAGTGCCATGGCGGCCTTATGTTCACTTCTCGCCAAGGACTCTGGTCAGCGAAGTCTGCATTTGACTGGTGCAGCATATGCGCAGAACATGACGTTCGGTTTGTTGGCCGTTTTCAGCTAGAAAGCCTGCTTCATGCCCCTTCAGCTGAGGTGGATGAGTTTGGAAAGGCGATGGTGAAGAGCCTTTTTGGGAAGGAAAGACTGGAGAGTTGGGTGGAAAACCTAACCATAAACATGTGAATCGTAAAAGACGAAGGTGCAAGATGAAGAGAGCCCATTTTGCCTGTATAAGGACAAGGTACTCGTCTTAGGATTATGTTTTGGTATGTTCCACTTTTATGACCATAAGCCTTACGTGCTGTGTGAAATTAAAGAACAGAGAGCTCATCCATTCTCAGACTTCTAGGGATTTGTAGCACATTGATAACACTGACGACAGAGTAAACAAAGTGGGATTGGGCTTTGATGTTTCGCAAGCCCTCAATGCAAATCTTCCACTCTTTCGAATCATCATCCCAATCCAGTCTGGTGATGCGAGAGCGAAACAGAGCTTTGTCAACCAAGTCAAAGTGCTCATCAATACGTTTGGCGTGCTAGGGCGCCCACCTATATGAGACGCGCAGTGAAAAGTAGCCCGCCATACCCGGTCTCGAGTACGAGAACCTAAATGAACTTCTTCATCGTGGATATCAAAAGCAAGGCTATCAATGCCGTCGTGATTGACTCAAATGCCTCAGTCGAAGTTGCTTTTCTCACTTTTTTGCATATCGTGCCTCGACAGCTCCATCTGGTTGTACTTGATTCATGCTGTTAGCGAGGTTTAAGCAAGGTTCATTATGAATACCTATTATAAGTCGGGGGGATTGGGCAACTATATTATCAAAGGGCAGTAAATAGTTCATCTTTTCTATCTTTCAGTTTCACTCAATTTTCAAGATCGCATTCATTGTGGAACTGGAAACTTGTGAAGTGAGATTTTGTAGTCGAATAACTCAATCTAACGGCTAAGTCAATGAGGTTGGACTTCCATACTAAGCGCTAATCAGCATAGCCACTTCGTAAATGTACTATGTAGCGGAAATGTTTTTTAAAATACGGACAAAAAGACCCGGTAACTAAGTCGAATGGACAATGATGAGGATTCTTTGTGATGTGGGCTGTACTTCAAATGCTTGTCTTTCGCAGTGCTGGCCCTGAAACCAATGAACTACTTCCTGTCTATTGATTATGGATTAAGAGTATGAAACACGAGTCAATTTGCCTCTGGCATAATATCTATTTCATACCAGATGTCGAAAGATTTGGGATAGTCATAATAAACAAATGGCCAGTTGCCTAAACAAGATAGTCATTCACCACAGTGTCCCAGTCCAATACATAGGACACCTAAGTGTATTCTTAGAGCCCTAATGCTCCAAACTGATATAGATTTAAGCACGGTTACCGACTTTGAGGTTCTCTCCAGAGGGTCCTATGCCTATTTGGAGCACTTTTCGTTGCAGCGGTCCTAAAATACCATAAGTGGAGACCTGGGCAATGAGCATATTGGTGAACTTACGACAGCTAGCCGGAGTTCGGTGCAGCTTTGGAGCGGGTCTCCGCATACGCAGGCTTGTAGTTTGTCGCGAACATTTTTGCAATCCTTACAGGTTCGATACTCAAAACTGGCGCACGCGACGTTTTGCGGATGTGGGAGTGCCGTTACAACGCCGAAGGCTACCAGAAAAGGGAGCAGAAGCTTCATTTCAAATTGCTGGAGCTGGTGAGTATTGAAGAAACCTATGCGTTCGAGAGCCGTACATTGTGGTTCTACCGTTCTGTAGAGTGGCGATGGGGTGTTCAAATCAACGGATAGGGTAAGTCTTTAAATAGAGCTATGTATGTTCGCTGCGTTTACATGGAATTTCAAGGGTGAAATTGCCCAGTGCGCAATGCGTCATCAAATCATGTGCAATGTATAGTCACTCATGCAGCCGCAATAATGACTATGACGTGAAGAAATGACTAGAGGAATGTTCAGTTCTGTTTTCATATCTTTAGAAAATCCTAGAATCAAAAAATCACGCTACAAAAAGACTTACGATATGAGATCAACTCTACTAGCTTCGCCCCGAGGCCTTGATATCTGTGCCTTATTCGCCACTCCATTCCGCTGTATTTAATACCATCATCTACCAAGCACGAAATCGGAAGGCTACTCTGAGATCTAATCCTCCTATAAGATAATGAGAAACCAAATGCAAATTTATGTCAGCGGTCACAAACCCTACTGCTTCCCAGCCTAATCCCTCTTTTTATTATTTCTCTCCTGCCCTTTCTCCTGAGCTCCAAAATCTCTCTCCTCACTTAACCTACACAGCCACGCTCCCCTTCCTCGTCCCCAACTCTCCTCCCACCACTGCGTCCCACCTCGGACATGTCTCCCCTCTACGTCCCTGTCCGGCAAAACCATGCAACTTGCGCTCCGTACATAAGGCCTGCGAACGATCCCTTTAATAGCATCCCGCTCGACGCGGCGGCAGGTGCAGTCGATCGTACACTCGGGTTTGCGAATGCTGGGATAGTTGTGGCAGCGGTGGCCGTGGCGCGATAAGGGGTTTGATGTTCCGTTCTTTTGGGTTACGTCCTTTGGATCCTGCGTCCAATGTGTTTCTGCAGAGTCATTGCCCGGCGTTCGAGAAGGCTGTGTAGGCACGCCTTGACGAGTAGTAGGTAGAAGGGGGTGCGCGGCACGGGGTTTCTCCGTATCCACTCCGTCATCTTTCTCAGCAAAACAATTCGAAGACTGGAAACGAGGCAGGAAAGAGAAAAGACGACGATGCTCGCGACGCGGTTTCTTTGCTGAGGTTCCGACAATCGACATGTTCCATGTTCCGCGTATGGGTCCACTATCGCGAGGTAGAAGTAGCAAGAAGATCGACTCAGATGGTTGCAAAAGGATTTAGTCAAAGACAACACGAGTGTGTTCACTCTTCCCGGGCCGACAACCAGATGAAGACTGGTCAGAAGAACAGCACACAGAAAAAGGACGACGTATGTTATATGAATGACTGGCTCCTACTCAACAAGTGCCCCCAGGTACGCGACATAGCTCCACCTCACGCAAAAACCCACCATGAACTTTGGTTACTCAACACAACACAGCCAATCCCGAAAGCGAGATAGGTTATTACCTTGTTCTAATGCATGTGGATATTGGGCTCGGGAAAGTACATGTGCCGATTTAGTGTGGGCTTAGCTATTAGGTATCCGGGCCCTACACGTATTATCCAAGGCGACTAGTCGCAACGCCACACCTTGATGCCGCGACATTCTCTCGCGGAAACGAAAGAGGTAGATTAAATCCCTTCGGAGGCCTTTAAATGAGGTTATTGGATCGAATTGAAGAGTAGAACAAAAGTTCATGAGGGCCGTCGTCTAATAGTGGTGTTCAGTATCTCGTTTCCTATCTTTTTGCTCCGCGGGCTATAAAAGGCTGCAGACGAAGAGATCACGTGATCGATTCCCTTACTCTTTGCTTCGCATCTCCCTCTCGTGGCTTTACTAAACCCTCGAATTTCACATATGTGCGCAAAAATTTCCCGGCACATCAATCGTCAATTTACTCAGCCCTCACTGTTTTCCCTACCCTCTCTTAAAAATGCCGTTAAAGGTATCACAACGACAAACCCAAACATGCATGCATATTTTATCATCGAAATTTCCCAAACGGAAAAGTACCAGGCCAAATGCGCAAAAAAAGCCTCCAACTTTTTGCCCTTGTTCCCTCACA
>Ga0247757_10000097_pt1 | contig 68893 bp, 76 predicted proteins | sample UWRJL126311R4_FD_180929 | JGI IMG/M metagenome (GOLD analysis project Ga0247757, IMG submission 180929) | Plant litter microbial communities from Arlington Agricultural Research Station in Wisconsin, United States - UWRJ-L126-311R-4 | ecosystem: Environmental > Terrestrial > Plant litter >...
GCTGTCCATCACCGGGGTCGACGTGGAGTCGGACGCCGCCTTCGCGACGCGTGTCGCGGCGAACAAGCCCTCGCGCATCCGGCTCGTGAGCCCCGTGCCCGGAGCGGGCGCCGCGCTCGCGCACGTGGCGGGCGGCTCGCCGGACGTCGCGATCTGGGCGGACCCCGTGACGGCGGCCGGCCGGGTCGAGATGCTGCCGTTCCTGCTGGAGCAGGCGGTGTCGATCACCGCGCACCGCTTCGGCAACCCCGACCGCGCCCTGGCAGACCTGCCGCTCTGACCCCCCGCCCGCCCCCCGCCCCCGCCGTCCCTCCGCCGAGGAGTCGCAATCGGCCCCCTGGCGTCGCCGGCGAGGCCCAACTGGGACTCCTCGGCGGAGTCGGTCGGGGGGGCCTCAGTCGCGGTTGCGGTGGATGAGGTGCGACAGGATGATCGCGCTGCGCGTGTGGTCGACGCTCGGGGCGATGCGCACGCGCTCCAGCGCGTCCTCGAGCGAGGGGATGTCGCGCGAGCGGATGTGCACCACCGCGTCGGCCGAGCCCGTCACCGTGTACGCGTTCACGACCTCCGGCACCCCCGCGAGGATGCGCTTCAGCTCGTCGGGCGCGACCGTGCCGCGGCAGAACAGCTCGACGTACGCCTCGGTCGTGTTGCCGTCGACCGCCGGATCGACCTGCACCGTGAAGGAGCGGATCACGCCGTCCGCCACGAGCCGGTCGACGCGCCGCTTCACCGCGGAGGCCGAGAGCCCCACCTTGTCGCCGATGTCGGCGTACCCGGCGCGCGAGTTCTGACGGAGGAGATCGATGATCCCGTAGTCGAGGCTGTCCACCACGGCAGGCTACGCCGATTCCTTGCGCGGAGCCCCCGACTCACGCGGGAGCATTGCGCCTGTCGCCGAGAAGCGCCGGATGCCCGCGTGCGAGCATCGAGGCATGACGCTGACGTCCCCGGAATCCGCGCGCAGCGAGCGCCTCGCCACGCGCCGCACGGTGCTGATGTGCCGCCCCGACTTCTACACGGTGAGCTACCGCATCAACCCGTGGATGCATCCGGAGGACCCGACCGACACGGGCGTCGCACTCGCCCAGTGGCAGTCGCTGTACGACCTCTACGCGTCGCTCGGCTACGACATCGAGCTCATCGACCCGCTGCCCGGCCTGCCCGACATGGTCTACGCGGCGAACGGCGGCTTCACGCTCGACGGGATCGCGTACGGCGCGAGGTTCCAGTTCCCGGAGCGCGGACCGGAGGGTCCCGCCTACATGCGCTGGTTCGCCGATCACGGCTTCGAGGTGCGGGAGCCGGTCTCCACCAACGAGGGCGAAGGCGACTTCCTGCTGGTGGGCGACACGATCCTCGCGGGCACCGGCTTCCGCTCCGACGCCGACAGCCACGACGAGCTGCGCAGGATCTACGACCGCGAGGTCGTGACGCTGCGCCTCGTGAACCCCAGCTTCTACCACCTCGACACGGCGCTCGCCGTGCTCGATCCGGACCCCGAGCACCCCGCGATCGCGTATCTGCCGTCGGCATTCGACCGCCTCTCTCTCGACCTCCTCGAGGAGCGCTACCCCGACTCGGTCCTCGTCGACGACGCGGACGCGGCGGTGCTCGGGCTCAACTCCTTCTCCGACGGGCGCAACGTGGTCATCGCGTCGCGCGCCGTCGGGTTCGAGGCGTCGCTGCGCGAGCGCGGATTCGTGCCGCACGGCCTCGACCTCAGCGAGCTGCTGCTCGGCGGCGGCGGGGTCAAGTGCTGCACCCTGGAGCTCCGGCGATGAGCGGCACGACGGCTCCCGCGACCGCGGATCTCATCGAGCAGGTCGAGGAGTTCGGAGCGCACAACTACCACCCGCTCCCGGTCGTCGTGTCGTCCGCCTCGGGCGCGTGGGTGACCGACGTCGACGGGCGGCGCTATCTCGACTGCCTCGCCGCGTACTCCGCGGTGAACTTCGGACACGGCAACACGACGCTCGTGCGGGCCGCGCGCGAGCAGCTCGACCGCGTGACGCTCACGAGCCGCGCCTTCCACAACGACAAGCTCGGGCCGTTCCTCGAGGCGCTCTGCCGGCTGGCCGGCATGGAGATGGCGCTGCCGATGAACACGGGCGCGGAGGCCGTCGAGTCGGGCATCAAGGTCGCGCGCGCGTGGGGCTACCGGGTCAAGGGCGTGCCGGCCGAGGAGGCCGTCATCGTCGTGGCCGACGGCAACTTCCACGGGCGGACCACGACGATCGTCGGATTCTCGTCCGACCCGGAGGCGCGCGACGGCTTCGGGCCGTTCACGCCCGGCTTCGTGTCGGTGCCGTACGGCGACGCGGCCGCGCTCGAGGCGGCGCTGACCGACAACGTCGTCGCGGTCCTGATCGAGCCGATCCAGGGCGAGGCCGGCGTCGTCGTGCCGCCGGACGGGTATCTCGCGGCGGTGCGGCGGATGACGCGCGAGCGCGACGTCCTGTTCATCGCGGACGAGATCCAGTCGGGGCTGGGGCGCACCGGGCGCACGTTCCAGTGCGAGGCCGAGGGCGTGGTCCCGGATCTGTACCTGCTCGGCAAGGCGCTCGGCGGCGGGATCGTGCCGGTGAGCGCGGTCGTCGGCCGGCGCGACGTGCTCGGCGTGCTGCGACCGGGCGAGCACGGATCGACGTTCGGCGGCAATCCGCTCGCGGCGGCCGTCGGGCTCGCGGTCGTCGGGCTGCTCGAGACGGGCGAGTACCAGCGCCGGGCGCGGGAGCTCGGGGCCGGTCTGCGCGCGCTCCTCGAGGGCCTCATCGGGCGGGGCGTCGTCGCGGTGCGGTCGGCCGGACTGTGGGCGGGCGTCGACATCGACCCCGCGCTCGCGACCGGACGGCGCGTGGCCGAGCTGCTCGCGACGCGCGGCGTGCTCGTCAAGGACACCCACGGCTCCACGATCCGGTTCGCGCCGCCGCTGGTCGTCGAGGCCGACGAGCTCGCGTGGGCGGTCGGGCAGCTGACCGAGGTGCTGCAGGAGCTACGTTCGGAGGCGTGACCCCCCGCTCCGCCGGCCTCCCCTGGGACTTCGCGCCGTTCGCGACCGAGCGGCTGCGCATGCGGCTCATGACGCCCGACGACGTCGACGACGTGCACGCCTACCTGTCGCGCGAGGACGTCACGCGCTACCTCACGCACGGGCCGTCGACCCGCGACCAGGTGGCCGAGAAGGTCGCGATGTACGCCGCCGCGACGCGCATCGAGAAGGACGACGACTGGATCGAGCCGGCGATCGAGCTCGACGGCCGCGTGATCGGGCACCTGTACCTGCGGGTGCACAGCCTCGAGCACCGCGGGGCCGAGATCGGCTGGACCGTGCATCCCGACGCCCAGGGCCGCGGGTACGCGATCGAGGGCGCGACCGCGCTGCTCGACATCGCGTTCGGCGAGCTCGGGATGCACCGGGTGCGCGCCGAGCTCGACCCGCGCAACGACGGCTCCACGGGCCTCTGCCGCCGGCTCGGCATGCGCGAGGAGGCGCGGCACGTGCGCGACTTCCACGACGAGCGCATCCCGGGCGGCTGGGGCGACACGGGCGTCTGGGCGATCCTGGACGAGGAATGGGCAGCGCGCCGGGACGTCACCCCGGCCCCCTAGGCTGCGGGCATGACCGCGTCCGCGCCCGTCACCGGCCCACCGCCTCGAACGGCCGGGAACCCGTTCGGCCTCGTCGCGTTCCTGCTCGCGGCGGCGCTCCTGCTCCTCGGCATCGTCACCCGGATCCTCAGCTACGCGCTCCCGCAGATCGTCCGCGACTCGGGAGCGAGCGTCTCGACGTTCACCCTCGTCTTCGCCGTCACCGGCGTCATCGGCCTGCTGATCGGGATCGCGGCCGCGATCCTCGGGATCGTCGGCGTCACCCGGCCCGGACGTGCGCACGCGCTCGCGGGCGCGGGCCTCGCGATCGGGATCTTCCAGGTCGGAGCCTGGATCGTCTCCGTGGTCGGCAACCCGATCGTCGGCGCCCTGGTGACCCACCGATGAGCGCCGTCCCGCCGCCGCCCGTCCCCCCGGCGATCGACACCGCGCCGCCGCGCGCGGCCGATCCGCTCGCGATCGCGTCGCTGGTCGTCGCGATCGTCACCGCCGTGTTCGCCGCATTCAGCGGCCCCGTCTCGCTCGCCGTCCAGATCAGCGCGGGCGCACCGGTCGACGCCGTCGCCCTCGCGATCGGCATCCCGACGCTCGTGCTCGGGCTGCTCGCCCTGATCCTCGGGCTCGTCGCCCTGTCGCGGCCCGCGGCACGGCGGGGCATCGCCGGGGCCGGAGCGGGCCTCGGCGGCTTCCTCGTGGCCGGACAGGTCGTGGGGATCGTCACCCTCGTCGTGCTGAACCTGATGCCCTGAGAAGGCACGCGCGGGGCCGTCGCTAGGCTCGCCGCATGACGTCGCGGGGCACCGGCATCCACGTCCGGATGCGGGCCCGCGACACGTCGGAGCCGTTCCGCGCGTCGAGTCCGCTCGAGGCGCTCTACGACCTCGTGTTCGTGGTCGCGGTGGGCGCGCTCGTGGCCCAGCTGGTCGTCTCGATCGAGGACGGGCACCTCCTGGAGTACGTGGTCCCGTACCTGTTCGTGTTCTTCGCGATCTGGTGGGCGTGGATCAACTTCACCTGGTTCGCGTCGGCCTACGACACCGACGACGCGATCTACCGGCTCCTGACCGTGCTGCAGATGGCGGGCGTGCTCGTCATCGCGGCGGGCGTGCCGTCGGCGTTCGAGAGCAGCGACTTCGCGCTCGTCACGATCGGGTACGTCATCATCCGCGCGGGGCAGATCGGCCAGTGGGCGCGGGCGTCGATCGAGCACCCCGCGGGGCGCGCGACGTCGCTGCGCTACGGCGCCGGGGTGCTCGTCGTCCAGATCCTGTGGTGCGTGCGCCTCGCCCTGCCGCTGACCGGGACGCCGTTCGTCCTCACGTTCCTCGCGCTCGCCGCGCTCGAGGTGCTCACGCCGCTCTGGGCGGAGCGCCGCGGCCACCTGGCCTGGCACGCGCATCACATCGCCGAGCGGTACGCGCTGTTCGTGCTGATCCTGCTGGGGGAGACGGTGCTGGCGGCCGTCAACGGGCTCCAGGCCGCGCTGCGCGCGCACGACGTGACGGTGCAGCTCGTGGTCGTCGCGGTCTCGAGCCTCGTGCTGCTCGTCGCGCTGTGGTGGGCGTACTTCCTGCAGTCGGCCGGGGAGGGGCTCGCGCGGCGGCGGGAGCAGTCCTTCGTCTGGGGCTACGGGCACTACCTGCTGTTCGCGGCGCTCGCGGCCGTGGGCGGCGGGCTCGACGCGGCGGTGCAGGCGAGCGCGCACGCCGGCGAGGCCGACGCCCTCGTGGTGGGTCTCGCGCTCGCGATCCCCGCGGCCGCGTGCGCGCTCCTCATCTGGGCGCTGCACGTGCCCCTGCTCGACGATCCCGGGTACCCGGCCGTGGCGGCCGTGCCGGCCGCGGTCCTCATCGTCGTCGCGGGCGCGCTCGCGCCCTGGGTCGGGATCGTCGCCTCCGCGGTCGCGGTCGCTCTGATCGCGGCCGGTTCGGTGGCGCTCGCGGTCGGGCTCCCGCAGCGCGCGTCGGGGCCGGCTCCCGAGCCCGCTGGCTAGCCTGGCCGCATGGCGACCTCCGACCCGCGGCCCGGCTCCCGGCTCGATGCCGCGCTGCTCGCCCGCATCCGCACCCGCGCCGCGGGCTACGACCGCGACAACGCGTTCTTCGACGACGACCTCGACGAGCTCCGCGAGGCCGGCTACCTCGCCCCGCGGTCGCTCCTCGACACCGCGCGCGACCAGCGGCTCCTCGCGGCCTACGCGCCGGCGACCGCGCTCGGCATCAACATGCACCTCGTCTGGGTCGGGGTCGCGCGCGTGCTGCACGACCGCGGGGACGCCTCGCTGAACTGGGTGCTGCGGGATGCCGAGGCCGGCGAGCTCTTCGCCTTCGGCAACAGCGAGCCGGGCAACGACCTCGTGCTGTGGGATTCGCGGACGACGGTCGACCCGGTCGACGGAGGCTTCGCCTTCACCGGCACCAAGATCTTCACGTCGCTCGCGCCGGCCTGGACCCGTCTCGGGGTCTTCGGTCGGCAGGACGACGGCCCGGACGGGCCGCGGCTCGTGCACGGATTCCTGACCCGGCAGGACGCCGGGGTCACGACCCTCGACGACTGGGACACCCTCGGCATGCGGGCCACGCAGTCCCGCACGACGAAGCTCGACCACGCGGTCGTGCCGGATGCGCGCGTCAGCCGCTTCCTGCCGGTCGGGCCGAGCGCCGATCCGTTCGTCTTCGGGATCTTCGCGAACTTCCTGCTGCTGATCGGCTCCGTCTACGCCGGCATCGCCGACCGCGCGCTGGAGCTCGGGGTCGAGGCCGTGCAGCGCCGCACCTCCCTGCGCACCGGGCGGTCGTACGCCCAGGATCCCGACCTGCGCTGGCGCGTCGCGGACGCGGCGCTCGCCCTCGACGCGCTCGCGCCCGACCTCGAGACGCTCGCCGCCGACATCGACGATGCGGTGGACCACGGCGCCGACTGGTTCCGCCGTCTCACGGGCGCGAAGCACCGCTCGACCGAGGCGGCGCGCTACGTCGTCGACCAGGCCATGCGGCTGGCGGGCGGGAGCGGGTACGCCGCGGGCGGGGAGCTCGCGCGCCTGCAGCGCGACGTGCTCGCCGGCATCTACCACCCGTCCGACACGGAATCCGTGCACTCGACGGTGGCCGCGAACCTGCTCGGCGCTCTGGAGCTGGAGCCGGAGTCCTAGACCTTCGTCAGACGGAAGACCGGGAACAGCCGATCGGTCTTCTCCTGGTAGGTCGCGAACGACTCCTGCACGGCGACGAACCGCCCGTAGAGCTCCGACCGCTCCGGCTCCGGCGTCTCGGCCGCGCGCACGGCGACCCTCGCGATGCCGTCCTCGGGCGCGGCCACCTCGAGCTCGAGCTCGGGATGCGCGCGCAGGTTGTGCGCCCACGCGGGATCGTGCGGAGCGCCCCCGGCGGTGGCCGTCACCAGCCAGGCGTCGCCGTCGCGCACGGCACGGACCGGCGTGATGCGCGGCTCGCCCGACTTCGCCCCGGTCGTGTGCAGGACCACGAGGTCGCGGTCGAACATCTCGGTGGTCCCGCCGTTCTCGTGGAACTCCTTCAGGATGGCCTCGTCCCATTGCGTCACGAGATCCATCCTCCCCGACGCAGCCAGTCGGCGCACAGCGACGGCCATGCGCGGGCTCCCGGCGTCTCCGCCGCGAAGCCGAGCCCGTGCGCGCCCTCGGGGAACACGTGGAGCTCGTGCGGCGCACCGGCCGCCGCGAGCGCACCGCCGAGGAGGTACGAGTGCTCCACGGGCACGACCCGATCGGCGACCGTGTGCCAGATGAACAGCGGCGGCGCGTCGGGGGTGACGAGCCGCTCGAGGGAGGTCGCGGCCCGCTCCGCCTCGGACGCGGCGTCGCCCAGCAGCTCGTGCCGCGATCCCGCATGGGTCGGCAGCAGCATCGAGACGACGGGGTAGGCGAGGATCGCGGCGTCGACGCGCTCGTCCGGCGCGGCGCCGGGGGCGAGAGCGGCCATCCCGGCCGCGTGCCCGCCCGCCGAGAACCCGAGGAGGGCGACCCGGGTCGCGCCCGCCTCCCGCACCGCGCGGATCGCTCCCCGCACGGCGTCGAGCGGACCCGGGTGCCGGGTCGAGACGGGGTAGCGCAGGACGCTCGCGGCGACGCCGAGTCCCTCCAGCCACTCGGCGAACGGCTCCGCCTCGTGCGGCGCGTGCCGCGCGTAGCCGCCGCCCGGCAGGACGATGACGTGGTCGCCGGCGCTCATCGGACGGCCGCGACGGCCTCGGCGAGCAGGTCGAACTGCTCGAGATCGGCGGGATCGAGCAGCTGCAGGTAGACGCGGTCAGGACCGAAGGCGGCGAGCTCCGCGAGCCGGTCCGCGATCTGCGCGGGGGTGCCGTGCAGCGCGGTGCGGCACTGGTCCGCGGGCTCGACGCCCTGCGCGGTCGCCCGGGCGTCCGCCTCCGCCTCGGTCGCGCCGATCGTGACGTTCGCGGCCAAGGAGCGTCGGATCGTCGCCGGGTCGCGGCCGATCGCCCCTGCCGCCTCGTCGACGCGGCCGAACCGCGCCGCGAGCTCGGCGTCGTCCGCCACCCAGGTGTTGAACTCGTCCGCGAAGCGCGCGGCGAGCCCGGCGCCGCGCGGTCGGCCGGCGCCGCCGACGATGACGGGGATCCCGCTCGGGTTCGTCGGTCGCTGCGCCCCGAGTGCGCCGTCGAGGCGGTAGTGCTCGCCCGCGAACGAGAACCTGTCGCCCGGCTCCGTCGCCCACAGGCCGGTGACGATCTCGAGCGCCTCCGTCAGGCGCCCGAAGCGCTTCTCCGGGAACGGGATGCCGTACGCCTCGTGCTCGAGCGCGTTCCAGCCGGCGCCGAGGCCGAGCTCCGCGCGGCCGCCGGACATCGCGTCGACGTTCGCGACCTGCACGGCGAGCACGCCGGGTTCGCGGAAGGTGACGGGTGTGACGAGGGTGCCGAGGCGGATCCGTTCGGTCGCGACCGCGAGTCCCGCGAGCGTCGTCCACGCGTCGCTGATCGCGGGGTCGCCGCGCAGCGAGCGGTCGGTCCAGATCAGGTGGTCGGAGCGGAAGAAGCCGTGGAAGCCGAGCCGCTCCGCGGTCTGCGCGGCGGTGAGCAGCTGCTGCCAGGTGAGTCCGAGCTGGGGTTCGATGAAGATGCAGAATTCCACGATCCCCATCCTCCTAGGCTTCCTGTCATGGGAGCCCTGGTCTTCATCGGCGACAGCATCACGGACGCGGGACGCCGGGAGGATCCGCAGGGTCTCGGCCACGGCTGGGTGCGTCTGGCGGCCGCCGAGCTCGCCCAGCAGGGCGACGACCGGCCCGTCATCAACACCGGGATCGGCGGCGACCGGGTACGCGACCTGCGCGCGCGGTGGAAGGCCGACGCCCTCGATCGCGAGCCCGAGATCCTCACCGTCTACGTCGGGATCAACGACACCTGGCGCCGCTACGATCGCGACGACCCGACGACCGCGGAGGCCTTCGAGGAGGACTACCGGTTCATCCTGAAGCGCGCGCACGACGTCGTCGGTCCGCGGCTGATCCTCGTCGAGCCGTTCGTCGCGCCCGTGACGTCGGCGCAGCGCAAGTGGGGCGAGGAGGACCTGGATGCCAAGCGCGCCGTCGTCCGCAAGCTCGCCGACGAGTTCGGCGCGGCCTTCGTGCCGCTCGCCGAGGTCATGCGCGACGCGGCCGCGCAGTACGGCGACAAGGCCGTCGCGGAGGACGGCGTGCATCCGACCGAGCTCGGCTCCACGCTCATCGCGGGCGCGTGGCTCGCGGCCGAGGCGCGCGTCAGCGACGAGTAGCGGCGTTCCGGCGATCGTCGTCCGAGGTTCGTGGTCCGGGGTTCCGGGCGGCGGCGACCACCACAGCGCCGCCGCCCGGAGGTCAGGACGCGCTGGTCGCGCGAGTGCGGGGCGTGGTGCGCGCGGCCGGCTTCGCGGTCGCGGGTGCACGCTTCGCCGGCGCCGCGACGACGGTCCGGGTCGCGACCTCCGGCAGCGCGATCGGCGTGAGCGTCTGCAGCTGCGTGACCATGCCCGGGGTGAGCTCGTCGAGCGAGCCCGCGCCGAGGAGCTTCATCGTGCGCCGGAGCTGGTCCGCGAGGATGGCGATCATGCGGTCCACGCCCGGTCGTCCGCCGGCCATGAGGCCGTACAGGTAGGCGCGGCCGACCATCGTGAAGCGCGCGCCGAGCGCGACCGCGGCCACGATGTCCGCGCCCGACATGATGCCGGTGTCGACGCCGATCTCGACGTCGGAGCCGACCTCGCGCACGACGTGCGGCAGCAGCCGGAACGGGATCGGCGCGCGGTCGAGCTGCCGGCCGCCGTGGTTCGACAGGATGATGCCGTCGACCCCCAGGTCGGCGAGCCTCTTCGCGTCCTCCAGCGACTGCACGCCCTTGATGACGAGCTTGCCGGGCCACATGCCGCGGATCACATCGAGGTCGGCGAACGAGATCGACGGGTCCATGGCGGCGTCGAGGAGCTCGCCCACGGTGCCGCCGGTCGTCGAGAGCGAGGCGAACTCGAGCTTCGGGGTGGTCAGGAAGTCCCACCACCACCACGGCCGCGGGATCGCGTTGATGATCGTGCCGGCCGTCAGCTGCGGCGGGATCGAGAAGCCGTTGCGCTTGTCGCGCAGGCGCGCGCCGGCGACGGGGGTGTCGACCGTGAACTGCAGCGTGTCGAAGCCGGCGGCGGCCGCGCGCTCGACGAGCCCGTACGAGATCTCACGCTGGCGCATGACGTACAGCTGGAACCAGTTGCGCCCGGTCGGGTTGGCCTCCTTGACCTTCTCGATCGAGGTCGTGCCGAGCGTGGACAGCGTGAACGGGATCCCGGCCGCCCCGGCCGCCCCGGCTCCCGCGGTCTCGCCCTCGGTCTGCATGAGCCGCGTGAACCCGGTCGGCGCGATCGCGAACGGCAGGGCCGACGGGCCGCCGAGGATCGTGCGCGACGTGTCGACGTCGTCGCTCAGGCCGCGGAGGATGCCGGGCGTGAACTCGACGTCGTGGAACGCCTGGCGCGCGCGCGACAGCGAGATCTCGTCCTCGGCCGAGCCGTCCGTGTAGTCGAAGGCGGCCTTCGGGGTGCGGCGCTTCGCGATCGTGCGGAGGTCGTCGATCGTGAGCGCGGCGGAGAGGCGGCGCTTCCGCCCGTCGAGCTCGGGCTTCTTGAACTGCATGAGCTCGAAGAGCTCGGCGGGGCGCGGGAAGTGGCGTTCGACCATGATCAGCCTTCCATCGTCGGGGCGGTCCGGGGGACCGCGTGGGTGGTGTCGTAGTGCGCGAGCAGCGCGTCGCGCGCGCTCGCCACGTGCTCGCGGGCGAGCCGTTCAGCCCGCTCGCCGTCGCCGGCGATGACCGCGGCGAGGATGTACTCGTGCTGCTCGGCGATCGTCGTCGCCGACATGAGGGCGTGGGCCTGCACCTGGCCGATGCCGAGCTCCACCTCGCCCATGAGCTGCTCGTGGGTGCGGGCGAGGCGCGGCGAGCGCTGGCCGGCGACGAGCGCGCGGTGGAACGCGATGTCGAGGGCGGCGAACGCACCGCCGTCCTTCGCGGCCGCGCGGATGCCGCGGTGCGCGACGAGCGCGTCGGCCGGCACGGCGCCGTCCTCGGCGAGCCGGCGCATCGCGGCGCCCTCGATGACCGAGCGGGTCGCGTAGAGGTCCGCGATGTCGTCGCGGGTGAGCTCCGGCACGCGCGCGGCGCGGTGCGCCTCGCGGCGGAGCAGGCCGTCGGCCACGAGCTTCTCGATCGCGAGCCGCGCGGTCGAGCGCGCGACGCCGAAGCGCACGGCGACCGCGGCCTCCGTGACCGTCTCGCCGGGCGCGAGCGCGGCGTCGATCACGTCGGCGCGGAGCGCGTCGGCGATCGCGCCCGGGAGCACGGCGGAGGTCTGCTGGGACATTGCCCGTCAACCTAGCAGATTGTCGAACAATCCTGGCGGCGGTGTCGGTCACCGCCACCCGATCCCCGCGCGAATCGTGCGAAACCGCTAGTGCGGGAGCGCGGGACCCGCGGTTTCGCACGATTCGAGCGGTTGGAGCCGCACAATCGCCGCGGCCGGCCGCGTCAGCGCGCGGCGAGTTCGTCGAGCGCGGCGAGGGTGAGCGCGAAGCTCGCGTGCGCGGGATCGATGACGACGCCGTGGCCGCCCTCGCAGGGGGCGAGCTCCGCGTCCTGTCCGGCCGCGCGCGCCGCCTCGAGGTACGCGTGCGCCTGCGAGATCGGCACGACGTCGTCGCCGAGCGGATGGACGATGCGGATGCGGGCGTCGCGCACGATCCGCGTCGCCGGGTCGGCCGCCGCGTAGCGCTCGGGGTGCTCCGCAAACGAGCCGCCGAGGAATCCCGTGACCGCGCCGGTGCCGAGGTCGTCGGCCTCGCCGCGCCGCAGGTCGAGCACGCCGGCGAGGCTGATGGCGGCGCGCACGGGGACGCGCGCACTCTCGCGTGTCGTCGCCCAGACGGCGAGGTGGCCGCCGGCGCTGTGCCCGACAGCGACGAGCGGGCGGTCGAGCGGACCCTCCGCGGGCGCGAGCGGGAGCTCCGCGACGTGGTCGATCGCCGCGGCGACGTCGTCGAGGGTCGCGGGCCAGCCGCCGTCGGAGCCGACGCTCCGGTACTCGGGTCGCCAGACGTCCCAGCCCCGCGCCGCGAGCGCGTCAGCGAGGCCGGCCGGGCCGTCCATGTACTCGGGGTTCCAGCGCCAGAACCCGCCGTGGATGAGCACGACGGTGCCGCGCGCCACCCCCTCGGCGCGGTGGAGGAGCCCGTACTGCAGCTCGTGCGGACCGTAGGCGATGCGCTCGGGGGAGGTCACGGTCGTCAGGCTAGGCGAATCCCCTCCGCGCGCACCGCGTCGGTGAGAAGAGCGCGGGCGCGCTGCGCGGACCGCACCAGCTCGGCGGGCTCGCGCCCGGGCTCCGCGGCGACGTCGTCGACCCCGCGGAGCCCCGCCGCGTCGAGCAGCCGCTTCTCGTTGGTGATCCACTGGCCGCGGTGCGCGAGGATCGCGTGCGCCGCCTGGCAGGCGGCCTCGCTGAGCAGCCCGGCGCACTGCGCGACCCGGCCGCGGCGGGCGTGGGCCTCCTCCGCGTACAGGAGCGTCAGATCCGCGTGGTGCCACCAGATCGGCGGCGCGGTCCGCCGCAGGGCGGCCGGGTACTCCCAGCGCGGCACCGTCCCGCGGAGCGTCCGGTTGATCCCGAGCTCGGCGAGCAGGAGGTAGCTCGGGAGCCCCGCCTGGTGGAAGAGGAGCGGCTCGATCGTGAAGCCCCCGCGCTCGGCGTCGTCGTGGATCCTCTCGATGAGCGTCAGGTCGCGGTAGTGCACGTCGATGAGCAGCCCCTCGGCCTCGAGCTTGCCGCCGCCGTTGAAGACCGGGCCCCAGCCGCCGAGGTCGCTGACCGAGCCCGGCCAGCCCCGTTCGCGCAGCGACCCGGGATCGAAGCGGTCGCGGTAGTAGAGGGCGAGGTCCCAGTCGCTGTCGGGACCGGCGGCGCCTTGAGCGCGCGATCCGCCGAGGGCGACGCCCTCGACGCCGGGCAGCGCGAACAGGGCGTCGGCGACGCGGTCGAGTGAGGAGGGCATGGCGGACTCCGAACGGGTTCGATCGACTCGCCCGCGGGTGCGGGGAGGAGCGGGACCTCGTTCAGCGGCGCATGCCGCCACCCTACGCGCGCGGTCGCGCCGCGTCGATCGCGTCGAACAGGGCGCGCGTCTGCCGCGCCGCCGCGGCGAACCGGGTCGGGAAGACGGCGGCCGCCGCCGGATCCGCGACGGCCGCGCCGAGCTCCTGCCAGAACGCGGACTGCGAGCTCGCGTCGTCGCGCGGCCAGGCGGTGTCGAACCGCTCGATCGCGTCGCCGGTGCGCAGCAGGCCGCCGCGCGTGAGCGTGACGAGCGCCTCGCCGTCGGTGCCGACCACGTGCACGCGCTGCTGGAAGAAGGGGTTCGGCTCGTCCGCCGGGATCGGCGAGAGCGCCCCGGCGGTGAGCGTGATGCGCGCGGGGCCGACCGCGTACTGGGCGACGATCTCGGCCGGGCCGTCCGTGCCGCCGTAGGCGCGGGAGCCGAGCGCGCCGGCGACCACGTGGTCCGGCTCGTCGCCGAGTCCGGCCGCCGCGGTGACGGCGAACGCGAGGCTCAGGAGGTGCGTGCCTTGATCGAGCAGGTCGACCGCGGTGCTCGCCTGGATGCTCACGAGTTCGCCGAGACGCCCCTCCGCGACCGCGGCCAGGATGCGGCGCCAGTGCGGCATCCACGGGTACTGCGTGTTGACGGCGAGGAACCGGCCGCCGATGAGCTGCTCCAGCGATGCGACCTCGCGCGGCGACATCGCGAGCGGCTTCTCGACCAGGAGCTTCTGCGCGCCGGCCGCGACGGCGGCCGCGATCGGCGGGATCCGGTTCGACGGATGCGTGACGACGGCCACGAGGTCCGGACGCGCCTCGTCGACGAGCTCCGCCACGCTCGCGAACGCGGGGGCGGCGAAGCGCTCGCCGAACCTCGTCGCGATCTCGGGGGTGCGGTCCCACACGCCCGCCACGGTGCCCGCACCCGAGGCGACGAGCGCCTCCGCGTTGGCGGTGGCGCGGGTCCCGGCTCCGACGAAGGCGACGCGCATGCTCAGCTCCGCGGCTCGTACCGGATGACCGGGAACGACTGCACCACGAGCGCACGCAGCGCCTCGAGATCGCCCGCGACGTAGCCGAGCGCGCGGGCCTGCACGAGCACGTTGCCGATCGCGGTGGCCTCGACGGGACCGGCGAGCACGGGGAGCCCGGTCGCGTCGGCCGTGAGCCGGCAGAGCAGCGCGTTCTGCGATCCGCCGCCCACGATGTGGACGACGCCCACCCGCTTGCCGCTCAGCTCGGATGCGGCGCGCACCGCGTCGGCGTACGCGTTCGCGAGGCTCTGCAGGATCGAGCGCACGAGCTCGGGACGGGATCCCGGCACCGGCCGGTCGTGCGCCGTGAGCCACGCGGCGATCCGGGCCGGCATGTCGCCCGGCGCGAGGAACGCCTCGTCGTCCGCGTCGAAGACCGGCACCTCGGCGGTGACCGCATCGGCCTGCTGCAGGAGCGCGGGCAGCGAGATCGTCTCGCCGGCCCGCTCCCAGTCGCGGATGCACTCGGTCAGCAGCCACAGGCCCATGACGTTGTGCAGGTAGCGCACGCGCCCGTCGACGCCGCCCTCGTTCGTGAAGTTCGCGAGACGCGACGCGTCGGAGACGACCGGGCGCTCGAGCTCGACGCCCACGAGCGACCACGTGCCGCTCGAGATGTAGGCGACGTCGTCGCGCGTCGCCGGGATCGCGACCACCGCCGAGGCCGTGTCGTGCGATCCGACCGTGGTCACCCGCGCCCGCGAGGCGCCGACCCCGCGCACGGCCGACGCGGCGAGGCCGCCCAGGTCGGTGCCGGCGTCGACGAGGGGGCGGAAGATCCGCGGCGGCAGGCCGAGCCGCTCGATGAGCGCGGAGTCCCACTCGCCGCTCTCGACGCCCACGAGTCCGGTGGTCGAGGCGTTCGTGCGCTCCGCGACGCTGCGCCCCGTGAGCCAGTAGCCGAGCAGGTCGGGCAGCAGCAGGAACGAGTCGGCGAGGTCGAGGACGCCCGCGGTCCGGTCGGCGGTCAGCTGGAAGAGGGTGTTGAACGGCAGGTGCTGCAGGCCGTTCAGCCGGTACAGCTCCTCCGCGCCCACCACGCGGTGCACGACGTCGACCGCGGCCGCGTTGCGCTCGTCGCGGTACGCGTACGGGGAGCCGAGCAGCCGCCCGTCGCGCAGCAGGCCGTAGTCGACCGCCCACGAGTCGATCCCGATGCTCGCGAGCTCCGGCTCCTGCCGGGTCGCGGCCGCGAGGCCCTCGACGACGTCGCGGTACAGCTCCAGCACGCTCCAGTGCAGCCCGTCGAGCGTGCGCACCGGCTGGTTGGCGAAGCGCGCCACATCGGTGAGCCGCAGCTCGTCGTGCGCCACGTGGCCGAGGACGACCCGCCCGCTGGTCGCTCCGAGGTCGACGGCGGCGACGCTGCCGCGCGCGGTCATCGCAGGAACGCCGCGGCGACGCCCGCATCGACGGGGATGTGGAGACCGGTCGTGTGCGAGAGGTCCGGCCCGGTCAGCACCGACACGGCGTTCGCGACGTTCTCCGGCAGGACCTCGCGCTTCAGGATCGTGCGCTGCGCGTAGAACGCGCCGAGGTCCTCCTCGGGGATGCCGTAGGTCTTGGCGCGGTTGGCGCCCCACCCGGCCGCGAAGATGCCGGATCCCTTCACGACCCCGTCGGGGTTGATGCCGTTGACCTTGATGCCGTGCTCGCCGAGCTCGACCGCGAGGAGCCGCACCTGGTGCGCCTGGTCGGCCTTCGTCGCGGAGTAGGCGATGTTGTTCGGTCCGGCGAACACCGAGTTCTTCGACGCGATGTAGATCACGTCGCCGCCCAGCTGCTGCTCGATGAGGATCGGCGCGGTCGCCTTCGACACCAGGAAGGAGCCCTTGGCCATGATGTCGTGCTGGAAGTCCCAGTCCTGCTCGGTGGTCTCGAGCAGCGGCTTCGAGAGACTCACGCCGGCGTTGTTGACGACGATGTCGAGGCCGCCGAAGGCGAGCACGGCCTCCTGCACCATCGCGTCGATCGCCGCCGCGTCGGTGACGTTCACGGCGAGACCCACGGCCACGTCGGTCGACCCGATCTCGGCGGCCGCGGCCTGCGCCTTGGCGAGGTCGAGGTCGGCGATGACGACGCACGCGCCGTCCGCCGCGAGCCGGGTCGCGATCGCCTTGCCGATGCCGGAGGCCGCGCCCGTGACGAGCGCGACGCGCGTCGCGTGGGACGCCGGCTTCGGCATCCGCTGCAGCTTCGCCTCCTCGAGCGCCCAGTACTCGATCCGGAACTTCTCGGCCTCGTCGATCGGCGCGTAGGTCGAGACCGACTCGGCGCCGCGCATGACGTTGATCGCGTTGACGTAGAACTCTCCCGCGACACGGGCGGTCTGCTTGTTCGCGCCGTAGCTGAACATCCCGACGCCGGGGACGAGCACGATGAGCGGGTCCGCGCCGCGCATCGCCGGCGACTCGGGGGTGGCGTGGCGCTCGTAGTACGCGGTGTAGTCCGCGCGGTACGCCTCGTGCAGCTCCTTCAGCCGCGTGATCGAGTCCTCCACCGATGCGTCGGCCGGCAGGTCGAGCAGCATCGGCGTGACCTTCGTGCGGAGGAAGTGGTCGGGGCAGCTCGTGCCGAGCGCGGCCAGCGCCGGCGCCTTCTCGGAGGCGAGGAAGTCGAGGACGACGTCCGCGTCGGTGTAGTGCCCCACCATCGGCTTGTCGTGCGAGGCGATCCCGCGGATCGTCGCCGCGAGCCTCGCGGCCTTCGCCCGCCGCTCCTCGACCGGCAGCGCCGCGTTCGCCGCGACGTGCGCGCCGAACGGCTCGGCCGCTCCGTTCGCGTCGAGGTACGCCTGCGCGGTCTCGATGATCCAGAGCGAGTTCCTCTCGGCCTCGTCCGAGCTGTCGCCCCAGGCCGTGATCCCGTGACCGCCGAGGATCGCGCCGACCGCCTGCGGGTGCTGCTCTTTGATTGCGGCGATGTCGATCCCGAGCTGGATCCCGGGACGCCGCCACGGCACCCACACGACCTTCTCGCCGAACGCCGTCGCGGTGAGCGCCTCGCCGTCGGCGGCCGTCGCGAACGCGATGCCGGAGTCCGGGTGCAGGTGGTCGACGGACTGCGCGTCGACGAGGCCGTGCATGAACGTGTCGATCGAGGGAGCCGCGCCGCCCGGCCCGAAGGCGGCGTACGCGAGCGCATCCACCATCTCGTCCTCGTGCTCCAGTCCGCGGTAGACGTTCCGCAGCGCCCGGACCCGGTCGAGCCGCAGCACCGCGAGCCCCTTCTCGGTGAGCGTGCCGAGGTCGCCGCCCGAGCCCTTCACCCAGAGGAGCTCGACGTCCTCGCCCGTCACCGGGTCGGTCGCGGTTCCTTTGGCGGAGGTGTTGCCGCCCGCGTAGTTCGTGTTCCTCGGATCGGCGCCCAGCCGGTTGCTGCGGGCGATGAGGTCGGAGACGGCGGTCATGCGGGATCCAATCGGGCGAGTTGATCGTCGAGGTTGAAGACTTCGGTGAGGGTCGGCGCGCCCTGGTCGGGGCGGCCGCCGGGGAGCGCGTCGAAGAGCTCGGCCGACGCGGCCTCCCATGCGGCGGTCCGCGGGTCGGCCGCGAGCGCGGCGGCGGAGGCCGCGTCGTCGTCGGTCTCGTAGTAGCCGGTGAGCAGGCCGTCCTCGCGCAGGAAGAGGGAGTAGTTGCGTCGCCCCGCGTCGCGGATCGCGGCGAGCATCTGCGGCTCCACCGCTTGGTGGCGCTCGACGTACTCCGCGATCCGCTCCGGCTTCACCCGGAGCTGGAAGCAGACCCGCTGCACCGGCATCGGATCAGGCGCCCCAGCCGGCCTGCGCCCCGCCCACGCGGTCGGCGGCGATCGTCGCGCCGTAACCCGACTCCGCGTACGCGCGCATCGGGTCCTCCGGCAGGCCGCGACCGGCGCGCCACTCGGCGAGCGCCGGGCGCACGTCGGTGTAGAACGCGTCCATGAAGACGCCGTTCGCGGCGAGCACGTCGCCCGCCTGCTGCGCGGCGTCGAGCGCCGCGCGGTCGACGAGCAGCGCGCGCGCCGTCATCTCCTGCACGTTGAGGACGCTCCGGATCTGGCCCGGGATCTTGTCCTCGATGTTGTGGCACTGGTCGAGCATGAAGGCGGTGTCGCCGTCGCTGCCGTATCCGCCGCCGCGGATGACCTCGAACAGGATCCGGAAGAGCTGGAACGGGTCGGCCGCGCCCACGATGAGGTCGTCGTCGGCGTAGAAGCGCGAGTTGAAGTCGAACGAGCCGAGCTTCCCGAGGCGCAGGAGCTGCATGACGATGAACTCGATGTTGGTGCTCGGCGCGTGGTGGCCGGTGTCGAGGCACACGACCGCGCGGTCGCCGAGGGCGCTCACCTGCGCGTAGCTCGTGCCCCAGTCCGGGACGTCGGTGTGATAGAACGACGGCTCGAAGATCTTGTACTCGAGCACGAGGCGCTGGGTCGGAGCGATCCGCTCGTAGATCTTGGCGAGCGAGTCGGCGAGGCGGTCCTGCCGGCCGCGCATGTCGTCCTGACCCGGGTAGTTGGTGCCGTCGGCGAGCCAGATCTTGAGGTCGCGCGATCCGGTCTCGTTCATGATGTCGATGCACTCGAAGTGGTGGTCGATCGCCTTCTGGCGGATCCGGTCGTCGCGGTGCGTGACCGAGCCGAGCTTGTAGTCGTCGTCCTGGAACGTGTTCGAGTTGATCGTGCCGAGCGCGACGCCGTGGTCCTCGGCGTGCTTCGCGAGGTCCTCGTACGAATCGACCTTGTCCCACGGGATGTGAAGGGCGACCGTCGGGGCGAGGCCGGTGTTCTTGTGCACCTGGGCGGCGTCCGCGATCTTCTCATAGGGATCGCGCGGCACGCCCGGCTGCGCGAACACCTTGAAGCGGGTGCCCGAGTTGCCGAACGCCCACGAGGGCAGTTCGATCGCCTGCTCGGCGAGGCGGGACGCGATGGGGGCGAGGTCGACCACGGTGGCTCCTTCGACAGACGTTGAAACGTTTTAACTGTAGGCCATGGACGGGCGGCGGTCGACACCCGATCCGATCGGGTCAGGTCACCAGACCGCGCCGGGCTCGATGAGCGGGCGGCCGAGCGTGCCGTTCGGGTCGAGCGCGGCGACGAGGTTCGCGACGACCGGATCGAGCGAGGCGTCGCGGGTGTCGGCGATCGTGCGGGCGAGGCGCTCGGGCGAGCGGCTCGCGAGCACCGGGACGACGACCGGGCTGAGCGTCGCCGACCAGCGCGCGAGCACCGACTCGGGCCGCACCCCGGCGAGCGCCGCGATCTCCTCGAGCACCGCGCGCCGGCGCACGTTCTCGTCGCCGTCGAACTGGTGCCCGCCCGCGACGCCCACGAAGTAGCCCGACGACTGCGAGCTCCACGACAGGTTCGGAACGCCCTCCTCCTCGAGCCACGCGAGCAGCGGCGCCGTGAGGCTCGCCTCGCCGGCCCAGTCGGGCTCGGCGCTCGGCAGCGCGAGGCCGATGTAGTCGCTGACCGCGGCGAGCTCGAGGTCGCGCGCGCGGAGCGCGGTGCGGAGGCCGCGCGTGCGCTCGAGCCCCCAGTTGGAGACGCCCACCGCGGAGGTCAACCCCTCGTCGACGACCGCGCGCAACGTGTCGGCGACCTCCTCGACCGGCGTCGTGCCGTCGTCGCGGTGGAGCAGGTAGGCGTCGACCGGGCGGCCCAGCTTCTCGATGCTCGTGCGCGCGTCGGCGAGCACCGCGTCGCGGCCGAGGCGCGACAGCCAGTCCGCGGGATCCGGGTGCGCCCCCTTCGTGAGCAGCTGCAGCCCCGGGACCTCGCCGTTCGCGCGCAGCCAGCCGCCGATCACGCTCTCGCTGTCGCCGTAGATGCGCGCCGTGTCGAGCACGTGGCCTCCGGCGTCGAGGTAGGCGGTGATCGAGGCGTCGGCCGCGGACTCGTCGGCGGCGGAGAACCAGGCGGTGCCGAGGAGGACGGGCAGGGAGAGATCGAGGGCTGCGCTGCGCACGGGGCCACGCTAGCCCGGTCGGCGGCGCGGCTCCCGCTACGGTGAACGCCATGACGGGCGCCGGCATCCGCGACGTCGCCGACCGCGCGGGCGTCTCGGTCGGCACGGTGTCGAACGCGCTCAACCACCCCGAGAAGGTGTCGCCCGAGGCGCGCGACCGCATCCGCTCGGCGATCGCGGAGCTCGGCTACGTGCGCAACGACGCCGCCCGCGTGCTGCGCGCCGGACGCTCGTCGACGATCGGTCTCGTCGTGCTCGACGTGCGCAACCCGTTCTTCACCGACCTCGCCCGGGGCGCCGAGGAGGAGGCCGCCCAGCACGGCCTGTCGGTGATCCTCGGCAACAGCGACGAGCATCCGGGCCGCGAGGCCGGCTACCTCGACCTGTTCGAGGAGCAGCGCGTGCGCGGCGTGCTCATCTCGCCCTACGGCGACATCGACGCGCGGCTGCAGAAGCTGCACGAGCGCGGGATCGGCGCCGTCCTCGTCGACCGGGCGAGCGGCGACCGCCGGTTCAGCTCCGTGTCGGTCGACGACGTCGCGGGCGGACGGCTCGCGGTGCGGCACCTGCTCGACACGGGCCGGCGGCGGATCGCGTTCGTCGGCGGACCGGCGGGCATCCGTCAGGTCGCCGACCGGCTCGCGGGCGCGCGCGACGCGGTCGCCGGGGTGCGCGGCGCGACCCTCGACGTCGTGCCGACGGGAGCGCTCACCGTGCTCGAGGGGCGCCGCGTCGGGCTCGAGCTGCTCGCGGGCGCGCGACCCGACGCGATCTTCGCGGCCAACGACCTCGTCGCGACCGGGCTGCTCCAGGCGCTCGTCATGGAGGGATCCGCCCGCGTGCCCGACGACGTCGCGCTCATCGGCTACGACGACATCGACTTCGCGAGCGCGGCCATGGTGCCGCTCTCGTCGGTGCGGCAGCCGGCCGCGCTCATCGGGCAGACCGCCGTGCGGATCCTGCTGGAGCAGGAGGAGGACGACGTCGCCGCTCCGCCCCGGCAGGTGGTGTTCCAGCCGGAGCTCGTCGTGCGCGCGTCGACCGCCGGGTAGCTACCGGAGCCCGAGCCGCCGCAGATACGGCCCGACGAACACGCCGTCCGGGTCGAGCCGCTCGAACACGGCGCGCGCATCCGCGGCCCGCGGCACCACCCGCGCGATCGCGTCCGCGTCGAGGTGGTGGACCTTGCCCCAGTGCGGGCGCGCGGCGAACGGCGCGAGGGCGTCCTCGATCACGTCGACGGCGCGATCCACCGCCTCCGCGTCGTCCGTCCACGTGAAGTGGAGCGCGACCGCCTCGCGCTCGTACGCCTCGCTCAGCCACAGCCCGTCGGCCGCGATCGTCCGGATCTCGCTCATCAGCAGCGTGCCGGCGAACCGCGGCGCGACGGCCTGGATCGCGCGGATCGCGTCCGGTGCATCGGCGCGCGCCACGAACCACTCGCTCTGGATCTCGGCGCCGCTGCTCGGATTCGAGTCCACCCGGAAGTGCGGCAGCCCCTCGAACCACGGACCGAGCCGTCCCTGCACCGTGACGTTGGGATCCGGGGTGTCGAAGATCGGCACCTGCTCGGCCCGGCGGCGGGCGCCGAGCCACTCGTCGGGCACGCCGTCCTGCTCGAGGCGGCGCTTGACGAACGCGAGCTTCGGGCCGTCGCCGCCCCAGTCGGGCGTGAACAGGCTCACGCTGTAGCCCCCGCCCGTGACCGCGTCGAAGCCGCCGAGCACCGTCTCCCACGAGAGGCCGCCGTAGACGTCCTGCCGGATGAGGTAGCTCGGCTGCAGGTCGAGCGTGAGGCGCACGACGATGCCGTACGCGCCGAGGCCGACGGGCAGGGCGTCGAAGTCCGGGTCGCCGCGGCGCGCGATCACGCGCTCGCCGCGCGCGTCGACGTACTCGATCTCGCGGACGGCGGTGGCCAGGTTGCCGTTGCGGTCGCCGGAGCCGTGGGTGCCGGTCGCGGTCGCGCCGCCGATCGAGATGTGGGGCAGCGATCCCATGTTGTGCAGCGCGAAGCCGGAGGCGCCGACCGCCGCGGCGACGACGCCGTACCGGGTGCCGGCGCCCGCGGTGACGGTGCCGGCGGCTTCGTCGATCCGGATGTCGGGGTCGATCCCCGTGACCGTCACGAGCGTCCCGTCCGTGTCGGCGATGTCGGTGAACGAGTGCCGCGTGCCGAGGGCGCGGACCCGACCGCCCGCGCGCACGAGATCCTGCACCTCCTCGATCGTGCGGGCCTCGACCAGGCGCGGAGCCGTGAACTGATACGTACCGGACCAGGTGGCGCCGGCGGCGGAGGGAGTCACGCGCACCACCGTAGGGCCGCGCCCCGTGGAAACACGATCGCAACATCGCCTCACTACTCTCCGGACATGGCGGACCTGTTCGACGGGTACGGCCCGGTCGCGACCCGGCGGCGGGGCGCTGCGCCGTGGGACGAGATGTTCTCGGACGGCTCGTCATCGGGGGGCGCCCGTGCCGCCTACCGCGAGGTCCACCGGGCTCTCGCGCAGATGACGCAGGCGGAGCTGCGCGGACGCACCGACGCGCTGGCCAGCTCCTACCTCGCCCAGGGCGTCACCTTCGACTTCGCGGGCGAGGAGCGACCGTTCCCGCTGGACGCGGTCGCGGGTCATCGACCAGGCGGAGTGGCGCCACGTCGAGGCCGGCGTCCGGCAGCGGGTGCTCGCCCTCGAGCGGTTCCTCGCCGATGTCTACGGCCCCCAGCAGGCCGTGCGCGACGGGGTGATCCCGGCCCGCCTGCTCTCGTCGTCGACGCACTTCCACCGCGCCGCCGCCGGGATCGAGCCGGCGAACGGCGTCCGCATCCAGGTCGCCGGGATCGACCTCATCCGCGACGAGGGCGGCACGTGGCGCGTGCTGGAGGACAACGTCCGCGTCCCCTCCGGAGTCAGCTACGTCATCTCGAACCGCCGGGTCATGGCCCAGACCCTGCCGGAGCTGTTCACGGCGATGCGAGTGCGCCCGGTCGGCGACTATCCGCAGCGGCTCCTCGGAACCCTGCGGGCCGCCGCGCCGCCCGGCGTCGAGCATCCGACCATCGTCGTGCTCACCCCCGGCGTCTACAACTCCGCGTACTTCGAGCACACGCTCCTCGCCCGCCTCATGGGCGTCGAGCTGGTCGAGGGCCGCGACCTGTTCTGCTCGGACGGGCGCGTGTGGATGCGCACCACGGCCGGCCCGACCCGGGTCGACGTGATCTACCGCCGCGTCGACGACGAGTACCTCGACCCGCTGCAGTTCCGGGCCGACTCGATGCTCGGCTCTCCGGGCATGCTGCTCGCGGCCCGGCTCGGCAACGTGACCATCGCCAATGCCGTGGGCAACGGGGTCGCCGACGACAAGCTCGTGTACACCTACCTGCCGGACCTCATCCGCTACTACCTCGCCGAGGAGCCGGTCCTCGCGAACGTCAGGACCTGGCGGCTCGAGGAGCCCGGAGCGCTCGAGGAGGTGCTCGACCGGCTCGACGAACTCGTCGTGAAGCCCGTGGACGGATCCGGCGGCAAGGGCCTCGTCGTGGGTCCCGACGCGTCGCGCGCCGAGCTCGACGTGCTCGCCGCGCGTCTGCGACACGACCCGCGCGGCTGGATCGCCCAGCCGGTCGTGCAGCTCTCGACCATCCCCACCCTCGTCGAGGACGGCATGCGACCCCGTCACGCCGACCTGCGGCCCTTCGCCGTGAACGACGGCCATGACGTCTGGGTGCTGCCGGGCGGCCTCACGCGCGTGGCCCTCCCGGAGGGGCAGCTCGTCGTCAACTCGTCGCAGGGCGGGGGATCGAAGGACACCTGGATCGTCGGCGACGATCCGCTCACGACCCGCGAGCACGACGTGCAGGCCCTCGTCGCCGACCAGGCGACGGTCACGTCGTCGATCCCCGTGATCTCCCCCGAGGCGCACCTCCAGGACCACAACCCCGAGGACGGACCGCGCCAGGACCAGCAGCAGCAACAGCAGCAGTCGCGCGGGACGAGGACGGGCGGGGCTGACGCATGCTGAGCCGGATCGCCGAGAGCCTGTTCTGGATCGGCCGGTACATCGAGCGCAGCGATGGCACCGCGCGCATCCTCGACGTGCACCTGCAGCTCCTGCTCGAGGACCCGTGGATCGCGGAGGACGCGGCGTGCCGATCCCTGCTGGGCGTCATGGGCACGGCGGTGCCGGACGACGAGCCGATCGGCCGGGCCGATGTGCTGCAGCTCCTGGCCGTCGATCGCACCCAGCCGGCGTCGATCGCGTACTCCCTGGTCGCGGCGCGCGAGAACGCCCGGCGGGCGCGGGAGGTGGTCAGCACGGAGCTCTGGGAGGCGCTGAACACGACGCGCTCCCGGATGCCGCGTCGGATCGCGTCGGAGAAGGTGCACGAGTTCTTCGCCTGGGTGCGCGAGCGGTCCGCCCTCGCGATCGGGATCGCCGATTCGGCGGCGAGCCGCGACGAGGCCTGGCACTTCTTCACGCTCGGGCGGTCGCTGGAGCGGGCCGACATGACCGCACGGCTGCTCGCCACCCGCTCGCTCAGCGAGGTCTCCGGGCCGTCGTGGACCACGATCCTGCGATCCGTCGGCGCGTACGAGGCGTACCTGCGGATGTACCGCGGGGTGCCGAGCGCGCGCAACGCGGCCGAGTTCCTGCTGCTCGACCGGCTGTTCCCCCGCAGCATCCTGTTCTCGGTCGCGCGGGCCGAGCAGTGCATCCGTGAGATCGAGCCGGGCGGCGCCCGGATCGGCACCGCCGACCCGACGGCGATGCTGCTGGGCCGGATCCGGAGCCAGCTCGAGTACCGTCCGATCATCGACATCATCGAGGACCTCCCGCACCAGATGGACGAGGTGCAGTTCGCGACGAGCGCGGCCAGCGAGACGATCCGCCAGCGCTACTTCCCGTCGGATGCGGCCCCGAGCTGGAACGGCAAGAGCTCGTGAACCGGCTCCGGATCCGCCATGAGACGGGCTTCCGCTACGAGGGCCAGGTGACGGCGTCGTACAACGAGGCCCGGATGCTCCCCGCGAACGCCGACGGGCAGCTGGTGCTGCACTCGCAGCTCGACGTCGAGCCGGCGGCGAGCCAGCGCGGCTACGTCGACTACTGGGGCACGCGGGTCGCATCGTTCGACGTGCTCCAGCCGCACACCCGGCTGGCGCTCACGGCGACGAGCCTGGTCGAGATCCGGCCGCGGGAGCATCCGGTGCACCGTCTCACCTGGGAGGCGCTGGCCGACGAGGTCGAGACGCGCACCGAGTACGTCGAGCAGCTCGCCCAGACGCTGAGGACGGAGCCGCCGGCGGAGCTGGTCGGCCTCGCGCAGCAGACCCTGACGGCGGCCGACTCCCCCTGCGATGCGGCGCTCGCCATCGTGCAGGCGGTGGGCGAGCGCATCGCCTACGTGCCGGGATCGACGAGCGTGACCTCGACCGCGGCCGACGCGTGGGAGGCCGGCGCGGGGGTGTGCCAGGACATCACCCACCTGGCGGTCGGCGCACTCCGCTCCGCCGGCATCCCGGCCCGCTACGTCAGCGGGTACCTGCATCCCGTGCCGGACGCCGAGATCGGAGTGGCGGTCGAAGGCGAGTCGCATGCCTGGGTCGAGTGGTTCTGCGGATCGTGGCAGGGCTTCGATCCGACGAACTCGATCGGCATCGGCGACCGGCACGTGCGCGTCGGCCACGGCCGGGACTACGGCGACGTCGCCCCGCTGCGCGGCGTGTACGCGGGCCCGGGGGCGTCGGAGCTCTTCGTGCGCGTGCTGATCACGCGCGAGGCCTGAGCGCGCGCGGCCTCAGCCCCGCTGGGCCTCGACCTCCTGCACCGCGATCGACTCGGTCGCGAGCTCGCGGTCGTCGGCCCAGGTCAGCACGAGCGGCCAGCGGTGCGACGTGTCCCAGGCGACCCGCAGGCCGCGGTGCCGCAGCCACCAGACACCTGCGATGACCGCGGGGATGAGACCGCCGGTCGCGCCGACGACGAGCGCCCACCGCGGGCCGAACCCGTTCGCGATCGCGCCGATGATGGGCGCGCCGATCGGGGTGCCGCCCATCATGATCGCCATGTACAGCGACATGACGCGGCCCCGGAGGTCCGGGTCGGTCGTCGTCTGAACGTACGCGTTGGCGTTGTTCATCATCGTGATGGAGCTGATGCCGACGAGCGGCAGCACGGCCGCGAACGACCAGAAGGTCGGCATGCACGCGGCCGCGATGAGCGAGAAGCCGAATCCCGCTCCACCGAGCGCGACGGAGCGCAGCCTCGGCCGCTCCCGGCGGGCGGCGAGGAGCGCGCCCACGACGGAGCCGACGGCGAACGCGGTCGAGAGCAGGCCGAACTCCCCCGCACCCTGATGGAACGCGACGCTCGCCATCGTGGACGCGTAGATCGGGAAGTTGATGCCGAGCGTGCCCATCAGGAAGATCATCACGAAGACCAGCGCGAGGTCGCTGCGGTGGGCGACGTAGCCGAATCCCTCCCGGATCTGCCCCCGGGCGCGGGGCGCGCGCCGGTGCGGGATCAGCTCGTCGCGCCGGAACAGGAACAGCGCCCCGACCGTCGCCGCGAACGTGAGCGCGTTGAGCAGGAAGACCCAGCCGGCCCCGATCACGGCGGTCAGCAGTCCCGCGACGGCGGGCCCGATCAGGCGGGCCGTGTTGAACGAGGTGGCGTTGAGGCCGACGGCGTTCGAGAGCAGGTGCGGCGGGACCAGCGAGCTCACGAACGTCTGCCGGACCGGCGCGTCGAAGGCGGCCGCGCAACCGAGCAGGAACGCGAAGACGTAGACCATCCACAGCTGGACGGTGCCGGTCACCGTGAGGAGCCCGAGGGCGAGGCCGAGGAGCCCCATCGTGCCCTGGGTCGCCATCATCAGGCGGCGCCGGTCGAACCGGTCGGCGACCAGCCCGGTGATTGGGGTCAGCAGGAGCTGGGGGCCGAACTGCAGCGCCATCGTCACGCCGACCGCGGTCGCGTCGTTCTTGGTCAGCATCGTCAGGACGATCCAGTCCTGGGCGGTGCGCTGCATCCAGGTGCCGATGTTCGACACCGTCGCGCCGGCGAACCAGACGCGGTAGTTGAAGACGCCGAGGGAACGGAAGGCCGAGCTCATGCGTCGGCCAGCTTCCGGAGCACCGGGACCACGGCCTCGAGCGCCGTGCGCTCCTCCGCGGACAGCTCGGCGAGCTGGCGGCTGAACCACGCGGTCCGCAGGCGGCGCGTCTCGCGGATGAGCGCGATCCCGGACTCGGTGATCGAGACGACGACCTTGCGCGCGTCGTCCGGCGACGGATCGCGGCGCACGAGGCCGCGCTCCTCCAGGCCGTTGAGGGTGCGGTTCATCGACGGCGGCGACACCCGCTCGTGCTCGGCGAGGCGGCTCGGCGAGGCGGAGCCGTTCTTCTCGAGCACGAAGAGCACGCCGAGCTGCGAGTCGCTCATGCTCTCGTCGCCGCGGTTGTTGCGGATGCGGCGGCCGACGCGCTGGACCAGGAGTCGGAGCTCGTCGTCATCCAATCGCGCCATGATTCGTTAGCCTAGCTCATTAGCGACGCTAATGCTGACCGGGGCACGCTACCGTAGGTTGCGGGGCATGCCCGACACGACCGCCACCGAGGCGACGTTCATCGACGCCGAGGGCGTCGAGATCCACACCTGGCGCTGGGATGCGCCGACCCCGCGCGGCGTCGTCGAGCTCCTGCACGGGCTCGGCGAGTACGCGACCCGGTACGAGCCGCTCGCGCGCGACCTCGTCGCGGCCGGCTACACGGTCCGCGCGCTCGACTACCGCGGACACGGCGCGACCGGGATGGCGCAGTGGGACGGCGACGTCACGAAGCTCGGGAGGCTGGGGCCGGGGGGTGTGCGCGCGACGATCGCGGGCATCCGGCGCTTCACCGACGACCTCCGCGCCGAGCACGGAGCGCTCCCGCTCGTACTCCTCGGGCACAGCATGGGCTCGCTCTTCGCCCAGATGCTCCTCAACCTCGACGCGACCCCCTGGGACGGCGCGGTCCTCAGCGGAACCGCCTACCGCACCTTCCGGCACATGAATTCGGGCGACCTCAACAAGCGCTTCCGCGTCGCGGGCGGCACGGGAGCCGAGTGGCTGAGTCGCGATCCCGCGGTCGCGGCCGGCTTCCCGCGGGATCCGCTGACGTTCGAGGCGAAGACGCTCCAGCTCTACGGCCTCGCCGACGCGATGCGCCTGCTCGGCACCCCCCGCGAGCTCGCCCGGGACCTCCCGCTCCTGATCCAGGTCGGCACCGACGACACCCTCGGCGGCCCGCGCAGCGCGACCCTGCTCGCCGAGGCGTACCGCGGCCGCGGCGGCCTCACCGACGTCACCCTCGACCTCTACGACGGAGCCCGCCACGAGGTCTACAACGAGACGAACCGCGCGGAGGTGATCCGCGACCTCGTCGCGTGGCTGGATTCCCGCCTCCGCCCCCTCGAGGAGCCGCGAACGGCGACCTGACCTCCGCGAGGAGTCCCCAACGGGACTCCTCGCGGAGTTCGTAGGCTGTGGCCATGCACGGTGAGTTCAAGGTCCCCGGCGGCAAGCTCGTGGTGGTCGACCTCGATGTCGAGGGCGGGGTCATCCGCGACTTCCGGCTGGCGGGCGACTTCTTCCTCGAGCCCGACGAGGCCCTCGGCGCGATCGACGCGGCCGTGAACGGGATGCCGGCCGAGTCCGACGGCCGCACGATCGCCGCCGCGATCCAGAAGGCGCTCCCCGAGGGCGCGGTCCTGCTCGGCTTCTCGCCCGAATCGGTCGCGACCGCGATCCGCCGGGCCCTGCAGCGCGCGACCGGCTGGAACGACTACGACTGGCAGTTCCTGCACCCGGGTCCGCTCAGCCCGCAGATGCATCTTGCGCTCGACCAGGTGCTCGCCGAGGAGGTGGGCGAGGGACGGCGCCCGCCGACCCTGCGCATCTGGGAGTGGGCGTCGCCCGCCGTCGTGATCGGCAGCTTCCAGTCGGTGCGCAACGAGGTGGATCCCGAGAACGCCGAGAGGTTCGGCTTCGAGGTCGTGCGCCGCATCTCCGGCGGCGGTGCGATGTTCATCGAGCCCGGCTCCGCCGTCACCTACTCGCTCTACGCCCCGGTCGAGCTCGTGCAGGGCATGAGCTTCGCCGACAGCTACGCGTTCTTCGACGAGTGGGTGATCCAGGCGCTCAACGGCCTCGGCATCGAGGCGACGTACCAGCCGCTCAACGACATCGCCAGCCCGTCGGGCAAGATCGGCGGCGCCGCGCAGAAGCGCCTCGGCAACGGGGGCGTGCTCCACCACGTGACCATGAGCTACGACATGGACGGCGACAAGATGGTGCAGGTGCTGCGCATCGGGCGCGAGAAGATGAGCGACAAGGGCACGACGTCCGCCAACAAGCGCGTCGACCCGCTCCGCAGCCAGACCGGCCTGCCGCGCGAGGCCGTCATCGACCGGATGGTCGCGACGTTCCGCGGGCTGCACGGCCTGCACGACGACGAGCTGCGGCCGGAGGAGCTCGCGGCCGCCGAGGAGCTCGTGCGCACGAAGTTCGCGACTCCCGAGTGGATCGGTCGCGTGCCCTGATCCGATGATCGTCCGGACGGCACAGGAAGGGCCCGGCAGCGGGATCGCTGCCGGGCCCTTCCTGATGGTGGTGGCGGATCACCTGCCGGCGGCCGCCCTCTCGATGAGATCGGCCACGCGGTTCGGCACCTCGAGCATCGACAGGTGGTCGGCCTTGGCCGTGGCCACGACGCCGTTGGCGCGCTTCGCCAAGGCGAGCTGCTCGGCCGCCGGGAGGACCGCGTCGTTCGTGCCCACGAAGAAGTAGCTCTTGATGGTCTTCCAGGCGGGGGTCCCGGTGAAGGGGGTCGCGAGGGCGCTCAGCGCGACCGGACTCTGGCTCGCGGCGAGCACGTTCGTCTGCGACGCCGGCAGGCCGGCGGCGAAGATCTGACGGAACAGGTTCGTCTTGATGTACGCATCGACGTCGCTGCCGCCCTCGGCCTGCGGGTACTGCACGAAGTCGAACACCTTGGTCGGATCCGATCCCGCGAGTGCCGAGCCGGGCTGGGCGCCGGTCAGGCTGATGACGCTGTCGCCCGCATCCGGCGCGTAGGCGTCGACGTAGACGAGCGCCGTGACGGTCGGCGTTCGGGTCGCCGCGGCGGTGATGACGCTGCCGCCGTAGGAGTGGCCGACGAGGATGACCGGGCCGGTCGTGTGCTGGTTGACGAAGGCCGCCACGTCGGCCGCGTCGCTCGCCACGCCGCGGAGGGGATTCGGGGCGTTGAGGACGGTGTAGCCGTCCTTCTGCAGGTCCGCCGTGACGGGGGCGAAGCTCGAGGCGTCGGCCCACGCGCCGTGCACGAGCACGACGGTCGGCTTGGCCGGGCCGGGGGCCGGGTGCGCGGGCATGGACGGGGCGGCGGAGGCCGCGGCCGGGATCGTGAGCCCGAGGGTGATGGCGGTGGCGGCGGCGAGGCCGGCGACCTTGAGGGTGGTGGAGATCCGGGACATGACGGGGTTCCTTTCAGGGGCTGGCGGGATGCCAGGAGGTGGGGTGGTTCAGCGGTTGAGGAAGGTGATGAGGGCGGTATTGAACTGCTCGGCGTGCGAGACGTTGACTCCGTGCGGGCCGCCTTCGATGAGGACGAGCTCACTGCCCGGGATCGCGGCGGCGGCGCGGCGGCCGCTGACCGCGAACGGGACGACCTGGTCGGCGTCGCCGTGGATGACCAGCGTCGGGATGGTGAACTTCTCCAGGTCGGCGCGGAAGTCGGTGCGTCCGAACGCATCGACGGCGGCGAGGGTCGCGCGGGGGGAGGCCTCATTGGCCAGGTCGCGGGCGAAGGCGCGCTGGGCTTCGCTGACCTGCAGGCCGGCGGGGGTGGAGTAGAACATCGTGGCGAAGTGGTCGACGAAGTCGGCGCGGTCGGCGCGGATGCCGCCCTCGAAGTAGCCGATGGTCCCGTCGTCGAGGCCGCCCTCGGGGTTCCCGTCCGTGACATAGAGGTAGGGGGTGACGGCGCTGGCCAGGACCGCCTTGGTGATGCGGCTGGTGCCGTAGGCGCCGATGTACCGCGCGACGGCGCCGCCTCCGGCGGAGAAGCCGAGGAGCGTCGCGCCGGTGACGTCGAGGTGCGCCAGGAGGGCGTCGAGGTCGGCGGCGATGGTGTCGAAGTCGTGTCCGTCCCAGGTCGGGGTGGACTGCCCGAACCCGCGGCGGTCGTAGGTGATGGCCTGATAGCCGGCCTCGACCAGCGCGGTGACCTGCTTCTCGAACGAGCGACCGCTGAGCGGCCACCCGTGGATGAGGACGACCGGGGCACCCGATCCCTGCACCTCGTAGTGCAGCTCGACGGGGAGTCCGTTCTCCTGGCCAACCGTGATCTTCGACATCTGTTCTTCTCGATTCCCGTCCCTGGAATGAACCGGACCGGAGCCCCAGGAACACCGGGCCACCGCCGTAAGAAGAACGAACGTTCTTGCTTGTTGACGACCATGACAGAGCACGAGTCGTCTGTCAACTTTGACTTTTCGCCGCACATCCAGCGGTTGATGGCCTGCGCGAATCCGAGCGCGAGAAAGAACGTTCTGCTATGTTCGAGCCATGGCGACGAAGACGACCGAAGAGCGCCCGCGCGCATCAGAGGCGCGCGAACGCCTCCTGCGGGTGGCGTCCGACCTCTTCTACCGCGACGGGATCAACACCGTCGGCGTCGACCGCATCCTGAACGAGGCCGACGTGACGCGGGCCACGCTCTACCGCCACTTCCCCGGCAAGGAGGGGCTCGTCGAGGCCTACCTCGACCGGGAGGACGAGACCATCCGCGGGTACTTCGCCTCCGGCGAAGCGCACGCCACCAGCCCCCAGCACTACCTGGAGCTCGTGATCGGCGGGATCGCCGAGGACGCGCTGCACCACCACACGCGGGGGTGCCCGTTCATCAACGCGTCGGCGGAGTATCCGGACCCCGACTCCCCGATCCGGCAGCGCGTGCGACGGCACCGTGAGTGGTTCCGCCAGGCGCTCGAGTCGGCGCTCGCGGCGGCCGGCAAGTCGGACCCCGCCGATCGCGCCCGCACCCTCGTGCTCCTGCGCGATGCGGCCCTCGTCGGCGGGTACCTCGACGGGCCGGACACGGTCAGGATGACGTTCCAGAAGGCGGCGCGCACGGTCGCCGGCCTCGAGTAGGAGCTAGCTCAGCGATCCGACACGTCGATGCGGACGCGTCCCTGGTAGACGTCGCGGTCTCCGTCGCCCGCGACGGGCGCCGGCGCCGGCATGGAGGTCTGTCGATCCTGCTCGATGTGGGCCTGGTACGCGGCCGGGTGGAAGACCTCGTCGACCGCCATCATGCCGCCGCCCGCGGCGGAGCGGGTGTTCTTGCCGGACAGGTCGATCCAGCCCTGGCGCTGGGCGATCACCCCGAGCACCACGAGCACCGCGACGACGCCCCCCGCGATCAGCCAGTCCACGCGGGCAGTGTACGTGGTGGCCATGAACCCCTAGCGGCTCATGAGCTCCTGGTACTCGGGATGCCGGGCCAGGTAGGCGCGCGTGAACGGGCAGATCGGCACGAGCTGCCGGTCGCTGTGGTCGCGGATGTCGTCGAGCATCCCCTTCGCGAGCTTCGAGCCCAGCCCGTGCTCCTGCAGGCTCTCGTCGACCTCGGTGTGCATGACCCGGATGACCCCGTCGCCGAGCTGGTAGACCGCCTGGCCGATCTGCTTCCCGTCGCGCTCGAGCAGGTAGCGGTGGTGGGCCTCGTCGTGCACGATCGCATCGGAGTCGCTCATGGCGCGACCGTACACTGAACCGGTGTCGAGGACTCCCCCGCCGAGCGGCGGACCGATGTCGCGCAAGGCGTTCCTCTACGGGCTGATCGCGGCCGTCGTCGTCCTGGCCCTCGGCGTCGTCGCGCTCGTCACGCTCCTGTTCGTGCCGGTGAAGCCGAGCGGCAAGCCGGCCGCCCGTGGGACCACGACGCCGACGCCCTCGACCACCCCGACTCCCACCCCCACGCCGACGCCCACCGGCTTCGACAAGAAGCAGTTCTCGACCACCGACCCGGCGAGCGACTGGGTCATGGTCAACAAGCAGAACCCGCTCAACCCGGTCGACTACATCCCGCCGCTCGCGGCGCTCAATCTGCCCGGCTACAAGGGGCAGATGCGCCCGGAGGCCGCGGCGGCCCTGCAGCAGATGTTCGCGGCGTATCAGCAGCAGTCCGGCTCCTCACTCACCGTCGTCAGCCCGTACCGCAGCTACGTCGATCAGAAGTCGGTCTACGCCGGCTGGGTCTCGCGCCTCGGGCAGGCGCAGGCCGACCGGCAGAGCGCGCGCCCCGGGTACAGCGAGCACCAGAGCGGCCTCGCCGTGGACATCAACACGGCCGTCGCGCAGAGCTTCGGCCAAACGCCTGCCGGCAGGTGGCTGGCCGCCAACTCGTGGCAGTACGGCTTCGTGGTCCGGTACCAGGACGGCCAGGAGGGCGTCACCGGCTACGAGTACGAGCCCTGGCACATGCGCTACGTCGGCGTCCCGCTCGCGACGGAGCTGCAGAAGGAGGGGTTCCCCTCCCTCGAGACGTTCTTCGGGTACCCGCCGGCGCCGAACTACTGAGTCTCAGGCCCCGAGGGCCGCGTCGACGATCCGCTTCGCCTCCGCCTGCACCTCGGCGAGGTGCTCCGGCCCGCGGAACGACTCCGCGTAGATCTTGTAGACGTCCTCGGTGCCGGACGGCCGCGCCGCGAACCAGGCGTTCTCCGACACGACCTTCACGCCGCCGACCGGAGCGCCGTTCCCGGGAGCCGTCGACAGCTTGGCCGCGATGGTCTCGCCCGCCAGGTCGCTGGCCGCGATGTCGTCGCCCGACAGCCTCGCGAGGCGCGCCTTCTGCTCCTTGGAGGCGGGCGCGTCGATGCGCGCGTAGGCGGGCGCGCCGAACTCGGCGGTCAGCTCGGTGTAGAGCTCCGACGGCGTCTTGCCGGTCACCGCGAGGATCTCGCTCGCCAGGAGCGCGAGCACGATGCCGTCCTTGTCGGTCGTCCACGCCTGCCCGTCGAGCTGGAGGAACGACGCCCCCGCCGACTCCTCCCCGCCGAATCCGACGGACCCGTCGATGAGGCCCGGCACGAACCACTTGAACCCGACCGGCACCTCCCACAGCCGCCGCCCGAGCTTCGCGGTGACGCGGTCGATCATCGAGCTGGAGACGAGCGTCTTGCCGACCGCGGTGTCCGGCTTCCAGCCCGGCCGGTTCGCGTACAGGTACTGGATGCAGACCGCGAGGTAGTGGTTCGGGTTCATGAGCCCGCCGTCCGGGGTGACGATGCCGTGGCGGTCCGCGTCGGCGTCGTTGCCGGTCAGGAGCTGGTAGTCGCCGAGCCGCGCGACCGTGCCGGCCATGACGGACGGAGAGGAGGGATCCATCCGGATCTTCCCGTCCCAGTCGAGCGTCATGAAGCCCCACTGCGGATCGACGGTCTGATTGACGACCGTGAGGTCGAGTCCGAACTTCTCCGCGATGAGCGACCAGTAGTTGACACTCGCGCCGCCGAGCGGGTCGGCGCCGATGTGCAGCCCCGCCTTCTGCAGCGCCGGGATGTCGATGGCCTCCGCCAGCTGGGTCACGTACGCGTCGCGGTAGTCGTACGCGTCGACCGCGCTCGGCTCGGCGCGCTTCACGTCGCGCAGTCCGCCGCGGATGAGCTCGTTGGCGCGCCCCGCGATCCAGCCCGTCGCGTCGCTGTCGGCCGGGCCGCCGTGGGGCGGGTTGTACTTGAAGCCGCCGTCGCGCGGCGGGTTGTGGCTCGGCGTGATGACGATGCCGTCGCTGTGCTCGCGCTCGTTGCCCGGACGGATGCCCCGGTTGTGGTGGATGATCGCCCGCGACAGCGCGGGGGTCGGCACGTAGTCGTCGAACGCGTCCACGATCGCGTGCACGCCGTTCGCCTCGAGCACCTCGAGCGCGGTGGTCTGAGCGGGTCGCGAGAGCGCGTGCGTATCGGACCCGATGAAGAGCGGACCCTGGATGCCCTGCTCCGCCCGGTACTCGACGATCGCCTGCGTGATCGCGGCGATGTGGGTCTCGTTGAACGCCGCGTCGAGACTCGACCCGCGATGGCCGCTCGTGCCGAAGACGACCTGCTGCGCCGGATCGTCCGGGTTCGGGACCTCGGCGTAGTACGCGGCGACGAGGGCCGGGATGTCGGTCAGGTCGGAGGGCTGAGCGGGCTGGCCGGCACGGGGATCCACGCCGTCCAGTCTGCCGCGCGCACCGGCTGCGGCGCGACGGCCTCCGCGAGATCCGGACGCCGTCCAGCCGGGAACGCGTCGCCGGCGGAGGAGGCGACGATCGCGTGCGCCGGTCGCTCCCTAGACTCGCCTCATGCCGGAGGCCGTCTACAGCTACCTCGGCCCCGCGGGCACCTTCACGTGGGCCGCGCTCGACCAGGTGCCGGATGCCGCCCCCGAGCGCCGCAAGGCCGTCACGAACGTGGGCGAGGCCCTCGACGACGTGGTGGCCGGGCGCGCGTCGGCCGCCATGATCGCGATCGAGAACAGCATCGAGGGCGGCGTGACCGCGGCGCAGGATGCGCTCGCCGGCATCCCGGGCCTGCGGATCGTGGGCGAGCACCTCGTGCCGGTCGACTTCGCGCTCGTGACGCGGGAGGGCGTGGCGCTCGCCGATGTGCGCGTCGTGGCGGCGCATCCCGTCGCGTACGCGCAGACGCACCGCTGGCTCGATCGCGAGCTGCCGGGCCACGAGCACCTGATCGCGACGTCGAACGTCGCCGCGCCGCAGCTGCTGCTCGACGGCAAGGTGGATGCCGCGATCGCCCCGCTCGGCATCGAGGGACTCATGCCGGTCGCCGTCCTCGCCGCCGGCATCGCCGACAACCGCGCGGCCGTCACGCGCTTCGTGCTCGTCACCGCGGGACGCGCGATCCCGGAGCGCACCGGTGCCGACAAGACGACGGTCGTCGTCGAGCTGCCGCACGACCATCCCGGCGGCCTGGTCGAGATGCTCGAGCAGTTCGCGACGCGCGGTGTGAACCTGTCGCTCCTCACGTCGCGCCCGATCGGCGACGCCCTCGGCCGGTACCGCTTCGTCATCGACATCGACGGCCACATCCGCGACGAGCGGGTCGCCGACGCGCTGCTCGGACTCAAGCGCTTCAGCCCGAGCGTCACCTACCTGGGCAGTTACCCGCGCGCGGATCGCCTCGCGAACGAGACCGCGCCGCGTTACGGCGACGAGGTCTTCATCGAGGCGCGCGACTGGCTGCGCGGACTCCTGAGCGAGGAGCCTCCCGCCCCCGGAGCCGATCCGCGTTCATGATGGACTCGTGACGGATCCTCGCTACGACCCCCGGTTCCAGCGCGGCTGGGACGGGACGCCGCCGGATTCGGCACCCGCGCCTCCGTCATCGACGCCTCCACCGACCCATCCCGCGCCCGTCGCGCCGGCGGGGCGCGCGGAGCCGCCCCGTGTCGCGGTCCCCGATCCGATCGGCGCGGCACCGACCGGTCCCGCCGAGGAGCCCGGGACCGAGGCGGAGGTCGAGCCGGCCGCCGGCCCGGTCCGCAATCCGTACCGGATCGCGCTCGTGATGCTCGGCGCCGTCCTCGTCCTGGCCGGCGCCGGCATGCTCTGGCAGCTGGCGCAGCCGATCACGTCGGCGAGCCCGACCGAGTACGTCATCCCTCAGCTGGAGGGGATGGTCGCCCCGTGGATCGCCCTCTCCGGGCTGCTCGCGATCATCGCCGCCATCGCCCTCGGCGCGTTCCGCCGCGCATGAGGCGGATCGTCGTCGGGCTCGCCGTCGTCGCGGCCGCCTGCGCCGCGGCCGTCGTCGCGTTCCTGGCCGTCGCCGCCCGGCTGCTGAGGGTGAACGCGCTCCTATTTTCGGGAACCGATCAACCGAGCGAGCGCCAGATCGAGGAGTCGCAACGGATCGGCCACATCGCCAACGCCCTCGAGATCGCCTGCGGCCCGCTCGCCGCCGCCGCCCTGATCGCCGTCGTCGCGATCCTCGTGCTCCTCGCGTTCCGCTGGGAGCTCCGACGCGCTGCGCGGAGCGCCTAGGGAACCCGCACCGCGAGCGAGTCGTGGTCGACCCGCAGCCGGAATCCGACCACCTCGCCGAACGGGTCGCCGTCGAGCTCGAACTGCTCGGCGCGCTCGAGACGCACGTCGAGCTGCTTCGCCCGGTAGTAGCGCAGCGCGCGGATCTGGCGGTCGTTGCTGCGCAGCTTCCGGCCGACGGAGCTGCGCCGCAGGATCCCGTTCTCCCACGTGATCTTCGCCCAGATCTGCGCCCACCCGAAGAATCCCTCGGGCCGGAACGTCACGATGTCGAAGAGCCCGTCGTCGATCTCCGCGTCCGGGAGGAGGAGCACGTTGCCGGGCAGCGCCCCGCAGTTGCCGGCGATGAGGGTGTGCACGCTCGCCGAGCGCTCCTCGCCGCCGTCCGCCCGCACCTTCATGCGCACGCGCTCGGTGTCGGTGAGCGCGCGGGCGATCGCGTCGACGTAGGCGATCCAGCCGAGGCGCTTCTTGAGCTCCGGGTTGGCGTTGGCGATCATCTTCGCGTCGAGTCCGAAGCCGGCCATCACGAGGAACGAGTGCTCCTCGGTGGAGCCGTCGGCCCGGTCGAGCTCGACGACGCCCATGTCGATGCGCCGCTCGTGCCCGCCGAAGGCGAGGTCCACCGAGTCGGTCATGTGGGTGAGGATCATGTCGAGGTTGCGGGCCAGGAGGTTGCCGGTGCCGGCGGGCAGCAGCGCGAGCGCGACGTCCGATCCGCGGAGCCCCTCCGCCACCGCGCGCACCGTGCCGTCGCCGCCGGCCGCGAGCACGACGTCCGCGCCGCCGGCGACCGCCTGCCGCGCCTGGCCGGCACCCGGATCCTCCTCGGAGGTCTCGAGCCAGAGGCTCGTGCGCCAGCCCTCGCGGCTCTCGGCCGCGGCGACCGCGTGCCGCAGCTGATCGACGTCGACCTTGATGGGGTTGTACACGACGGCGGCCTGCCGCGTCGCTCGAACGACGGGGGCGGCCATGCGGGTCAGACTATCGGCGCAGCGCCGTCGGAGGGCGGGGAGCCGCTTCCCTAGGATGGTCGGGTGATCGACCCGCAGCTGCTCCGCGAGTCGCCGGAGCTCGTGAAGGCCTCGCAGCGACTGCGGGGCGACTCGGTGGAGCTGGTCGACGAGGCCGTCGCGGCCGATGCCGCCCGCCGCTCCGCCCTCACGGCGTTCGAGAACGACCGGGCCGAGCAGAACGCGTTCGGCAAGATCGTCGCGAAGGCGCCGAAGGAGGAGAAGGCCGCCCTCGTCGCGCAGGCCCAGGACCTCGCGGCGCGCGTGAAGGCCGGCCAGCAGCGGGTGGCGGAGGCCGAGGCCGAGTTCACCCGCGTCGTCGGCTCGATCGGCAACATCGTGCTCGACGGCGTCCCGGCGGGCGGCGAGGACGACTTCATCACCGTCAAGACGGTGGGCGAGGTCCCGAGCTTCGACTTCGAGGCGCGCGACCACCTCGCGATCGGCGAGCTGCTCGACGCGATCGACATGGAGCGCGGGGCGAAGGTCTCGGGCGCCCGCTTCTACTTCCTCAAGGGGCTGGGCGCGCGCCTCGAGCTCGCGATCATGCAGCTGGGCCTGCAGCGCGCGCTCGACGCGGGCTTCACGCCGCTCATCACGCCGACCCTCGTGCGGCCGGAGATCATGGCCGGCACCGGGTTCCTCGGATCGCACGCCGACGAGATCTACCGGCTCGAGGCCGACGACCTCTACCTCACCGGCACGAGCGAGGTGGCGCTCGCCGGCTACCACCAGGGCGAGATCCTCGATGTGGCCGACGGACCGCTCCGCTACGCCGGCTGGTCGACCTGCTACCGGCGCGAGGCCGGCTCGGGCGGCAAGGACACCCGCGGCATCATCCGCGTGCACCAGTTCCAGAAGCTCGAGATGTTCTCCTACATCGACCCGGCGGATGCCGAGGCCGAGCACGCGAGGCTCCTCGCGCTGCAGGAGGGCATGCTCCAGTCGCTCGGCCTGAGCTACCGCGTCATCGACACCGCGGCCGGCGACCTCGGCTCGAGCGCCGCGCGCAAGTACGACGTGGAGGCGTGGGTGCCGACGCAGGGCACCTACCGCGAGCTCACGTCGACCTCGAACTGCACGACGTTCCAGGCGCGGCGCCTCGACATCCGGCACCGCACGGAGTCGGGCCGCACCGCGCCGGTCGCGACCCTCAACGGCACGCTCGCGACGACGCGCTGGATCGTGGCGATCCTCGAGACGCACCAGCGCGCGGACGGCTCCGTCTCGGTGCCCGAGGCCCTGCGCCCCTATCTCGGCGGCCTCGAGATCCTGGAGCCCGTCGCCCGATGACCGAGCTGCCCTCCGACGAGCGCTGGATCGTCGCCCTCGACATCGACGGCACCGTGCTCCACGAGGACGGCACGCTCACCGACGCGACGATCGCCGCCGTCCAGCGCGTGGCCGCCGCCGGGCACGAGGTCATGCTCGCGACCGGGCGCTCCGTCTCGCTGACGCTGCCGATCCTCGAGCGGCTCGGCCTGGTCTCCGACTACGTCGTCAGCGCGAACGGCGCGATCGTGCTCGGGCGCGACGCCGAGGCCCCGGTGGGCTACTCGCGCGTGCACGTCGACACGTTCGACCCCGCCGAGGTGCTCACCACGATCCGCGAGCACCTGGCCGACGCGAGCTACGCGGTCGAGGACGCCGACGGCCTGTTCCGCTACGCCGGCTCGTTCCCCGACGGGGCTCTCGCCGCGAACAGCGAGCAGGTGGACTTCGACGAGCTCCTCGGTCTGCCCGCCACCCGCGTCGTCGTGATCTCGCCCGACCACGGCACCGAGGAGTTCCTCGAGGTCGTCGACCGGATGGGCCTGCACCAGGTCACCTACAACGTCGGCTGGACCGCGTGGCTCGACATCGCGCCCGACGGCGTCAACAAGGCGACCGGCCTCGACATCGTGCGCGAGCGCCTCGGCATCCCGCGCGAGCACGTGCTGGCGATCGGCGACGGGCGCAACGACATCGACATGCTCCAGTGGGCGGGTGTCGGCGTCGCGATGGGCCAGGCCCCCGCGGAGGTGATCGCGGTCGCGGATCGCGTCACCGGCTCCGACCTCGAGGACGGCGTGGCGACGGCGCTGGGCGAGGCCTTCCCCGCCTGAGGCGTCGCGGCATCCGCACACCGACCTCTCAGGACGGGACGTCGCGCTCTGCGTACAATCGACCGTTCATCCCGGAGGAGACCCGTGACCCAGCTGCGCGATCGCTCGAACCGCGCGCCGAAGGCCCCCACGATCGCCCGGCACGGACGCATGTCGCGTCCCGCCGCGTGGAAGACCGTGCTCGGCCTCATCGGCGCCGCGGTCGTCGTCGCGCTCGTCGCGGGCGGATCCATCGCCGCGATCGCCACCTGGAGCCTGGCCAAGGACGTCAAGATGACGACCATCGCCGCCGACACCCAGGGCCCGCCGCCGAACATCGCGGCCATGAAGGGCGGGTTCAACATCCTGCTCGTCGGCACGGACACGCGCGTCGGCCAGGGCGACCTCGGCGGCGGCGTGCGCACTGAGGGCACCGGGGCGCTCAACGACGTCAACATGCTCATCCACGTCGCGGCGGACCAGAAGAGCGCGGTCGCCGTCAGCATCCCGCGCGACATGGTCGTGCCGATCCCGAAGTGCGACAAGGGGGGACCGGCGAGCGCGCTCCCGATCAACAACGCGCTGGCGCTCGGCGGTCTCGCGTGCGTCGCGGCCACCGTGCAGGGGCTCACGGGCCTCAACATCGACTTCGCGGGCCTCATCACGTTCGAGGGCGTCATCGCGATGTCGGACGCGGTCGGCGGCGTCGACGTCTGCACGAACGGCCCCATCCGCGACAAGGACAGCGGACTCGACATCGAGTCCGCCGGCACCCACAACCTGTCGGGTGCGCAGGCGCTCGCCTTCCTGCGCACGCGCCATAAGGTCGGCGACGGCAGCGATCTCAGCCGCATCAACTCGCAGCAGGTCTACCTGTCGTCGCTCGTCCGCAAGATCAAGAGCAGCGACACCCTCAACGACCTGACGAAGGTCTACGGCATCGCGAAGGCCGCGACGCAGAACATCACCCTCAGCGAGAACTTCTCCCGCCTCGACACGCTCGCGTCGATCGCGCTCGTGCTGAAGAAGATCCCGCTCGAGAACATCGTGTTCGCGCAGTACCCGGGCACCACCGGCGGCAGCGGCGTCTACGCGGGCAAGGTGCAGCCGAACAAGGCGATCGCCGCCAAGCTGTTCGCCGCGATCAAGGCCGACACTCCGATCGGGCTCGACGCGTCGGCGATCGGCGGCGACACGGCCGGCTCGACGCTCGACCCGAACGCGCCGCAGTCGACCACGACGCCGGATCCCGGTTCCACGGGGTCGGCCGACGGCTCGGGCGCGGGCGCGGGCGCGGGCGCGGGCGAGACGATCTCGGGCCTCAAGGGGCAGACCGCGGCGCAGTACACCTGCTCCGTCGCCTACCACTTCTGAGCCCGGCACCCGGGGTCGCCCGGTATCGTGGCGGGCTGGAGGGCTGTCCGAGCGGCCGATGGAGCCAGTCTTGAAAACTGGTGATGCGCGAGCATTCGTGGGTTCGAATCCCACGCCCTCCGCTAACGATCGCCGGGCGCGTCGTCGTCCAGCCGGGCGATCGAACCCCCGAACAGCAGCTCCGGTGCGAGCAGCTCCGCGTGCGGGTCCTCGCGCTCGGTGTGAGTGATGCGGCGATAGATGAGCTGCGCGGCGCGTGCCGCGATGTCGCGCGTCGGCTGGGCCACGATCGTCAGCTTGGGCACCGTCAACCGGGAGAGCTCGACGCCGTCGAAGCCGAGCAGCGAGATGTCTCGGCCGAGCCGCAGTCCCGACTCGTTGACCGCGATGAGGGAGCCGACCGTCAGTTCGTAGTTGCTCGCGAAGATGGCGGTGGGTCGCGGATGGGCGGCGAGGAGCTGCGACGCAGCACGATGGCCGAAGGTGCTGGTGAGCGGGCCCACGCGCACCTCGAGATGAGCGCCCAGTTCGCGGTCGATCTCTCGCTGGAAGCCCCGGACGCGCAGCCGCATGCTCGAGATGGCCGGGTCACCTCCGACGAGGGCGATACGACGGTGGCCGTGGTTGAGCAGATGGCCGGCGGCGAGCGCGCCGGCCGCCACGTTGTCGAGGAACACCCCGTCGAGGTCCAGGTCGTCGTGCGCCCAGTCGACCATGACCACCGGGACACGTTCGGCGGCGGATCGCAGGGCGGGGGCGTCGTGGTCCGGGGCGACCGCGATGATGCCGTCGACCATGCGGCTGAGGAGCAAGTCGACGGCGCCATCGTCCGCGGTCGGGCTCGAGGCGACGATGACGCTCATCCCCCGGCGACGCAGTGCCTCCTCGACCCCCGCGATGATCGTGAGGTGGAAGTCGTTATCGAGAGCGGGGAGGAGGACGCCGACCGTCTGAGACCGGCGGGAGCGCAGATTCTGCGCGAATCCGTTCGGTCTGAAGTCGAGGGCGCGCACGGCCTCGTCGATCGCCGCGCGGTTGCCGTCGAGTAGGTTCCGACCGTTGAAGTACTTGGAGATCGTGGAGAGGGACAGCCCCGTCTGCCGTTGGATGTCCTTGTAGGTCGCCACCCCTCACCTCCTGGTGGCTCCGAGCATCTCACACGGCGGGAGTCCGTCCGATCAGTCGAGCTCCCACGTGATGCCGATCTTGCCGGCGACGCCGGAGTCGGCGAGCCGGTAGGCCTCCTCGGCGCGGGTGAGCTCGAACGTGTCGGTCACGATGTCCGCGGGGTGCAGCCCCCATCGGTCGAGGTGTTCGAGCAGCTCGGCCATGCGGACGGTGGAACTGACCCACGACCCGTGCACCGTCAGCTGCTTGTGGATGAGCAGCTCGCTCACGTCGAGGGAGAGCTGTCCGCCCTCGCCGACGAGCACGACGCGCCCCCAGCGGCGGGTGTGCGCGATCGCGGAGTGCTGGCCGGCTCCGACGCCGGAGCAGTCGATCGCCACATCGGCCTCGAACGGACCGCGCTCGTCGGCGTCCGCGAGGGCGGCGTCGACGACTCCGAGCCGGAGCGCGAGGGCCCGGCGGTCTTCGCTCGGGTCCACGCCGACGACCTCGACCGCACCCATCGCCTTGGCGAGCATTCCGGCGGCGAGGCCGACCGGACCCAGCCCCACGACCAGGACCCGGTCGCGCCCGGAGACGTCCGCACGGCAGAGCGCCTCGTACGCGGTACCGAAGCCGCAGGCGACGCAGGCGCCGTCGAGATAGCTGAGGCCGGCAGGCAGCTTGAGGAGGTCGCGTGCGGTCGCGAGCAGGAAGTCCGCGTGGCCGCCATCGCGCTGCCAGCCGTAGGCGCGACGGCGCGGCGAGGTGCAGCTGATCTGGTAGCCGCGGCGGCACTCGTCGCAGACCCCGCATCCGCTGATGTGGTACACGACGACGCGGTCGCCGACCTCAAGGTCCACGACGCCCGGCCCGACCTCGACGACCCGACCGGACGGTTCGTGGCCCCCGACGACATCCTGGTAGGCCTCGGGTCCTTCGCCGAGGTGCTCGCGGTAGATCGCGCGGAGGTCGCTGCCGCAGATCGTCGACGCGCCCATCCGCAGGAGGACCTCGCCCGGGCCGGGGGTCGGGGTCGGGATCTCGCGAAGGGCCACCGTACGGTCTCCGGGCAGGTAGGCAGCGAGCATCGGAGTCCTCGTTTCGCAGGGAAGGGACGGTAGAGCGAAACGTTACGTCTTCGGAGGCTTCCGCGACAACCCCGATTCCCATGACCGCCCGGGAGTGTTCAGACGTTGCTGCCGGAAGGGAAATCGTCCGATTCAGGGCCGAACCGGGCACTGAGATCGCCGGGAAGCAGATGGCGCACCGTCTGCAGGGTCGTCGAGGAGACGCTCGGGGTCTGGAAAAAAGCTTTGACCTGGCATCCTCACGCTCGTAACATTCACTGACCGCGTAACGTTTCGCTTTATCGCTCAAGGAGGAGTTCATGAAGTCACTGACGAAGGTCGGCCGGAAGCGACGCGTCAGCGCCGCTGTCGCCGTCGCGGGCGTCCTCGCCCTCGGCCTCGCGGCCTGTTCAGGCGGCGGCTCGTCGTCCGGCCTCGACGGCAAGACGCTCAAGATGTACACGTGGATCGGCGGCAAGGCCGATCGTCAGCAGTGGAGCGACTACATCGCCGGCGGGAAACACGCCGACCCGAAGATGGCGGTGAGCTTCTCGGGGCCGCCGATCAACGACTACTACACGAAGCTGCCGACCGTCATGAAGAGCAGCAGCGCCCCGTGCCTGGTGACCTTCCAGAACGGTCGTGTCGGCCAGTACGTGCAGGGCCTGGAGCCCCTGGACGAGCTGGCGAAGAAGAACAAGGTCGACCTGAAGGCGTATAGCTCGGCCATGCTCGAGCAGCTCAGCGTCAAGGGGAAGCTCTACTCCATCCCCTTCAATGCGGGGCCGACCGTGGTCCTGTACAACAAGAAGCTCTTCGCCGCGGCGGGCATCGCCGATCCGAAGAACGATTGGACCGTCGACGACTTCATCGCTGCGGCGAAGGCGACGACGAAGGACGGCGTGTACGGTTTCGCGATCCCCCAGGGTTCGAACCCGATCAGCACCATCATGGCGGCCGATGGCCACCCGTACGCCGATTCGAAGGGTCCGAAGCTCGACGACCCCAACTTCAAGGACGCTCTGCAGCTGCTCGTCGACCTGTCCAACAAGTACAAGGTCGCGAAGCCGCTCGAGGCCGCTGCCGGGGGTAGCTTCCCGGACATCGACGCCTTCAGCACCGGTCAGGCGGCCATGGAGATGCAGGGCCTCTGGGACCTGCAGCACGAGCAGCAGGCCCTCGGCAAGGACAACGTCGGCATCGCGGTCATCCCGAGCAAGACCGGCACGTCGAAGGGCTTCATCGGCGGCTCGGGCTTCGGCATCACGAAGACCTGCGGTGACAAGCAGAAGGCGTTCAAGGCGATCGAGGCCATGACCAGCAAGAGCGGTCTGGAGTACGTGACCAAGGCGCAGGCCTCGGTGCCGGCGCGTCTGGACGCGCTCGACGCCTGGTCGACCAATGTCGGCTCGCCGGCATTCGCCTCGGTCATCAAGCAGATGACTGGTGACGCGACGCCCTCGCCCGTGCCGTCGAACCAGGCGCAACTCGATACGCTCCTGACCCAGTACGAGGTCAACGCGTTCTCCGGAAAGAGCACGGTGTCCGAGGTCCTCGCGCAGGTGAAGGCCGGCCTCGCGCAATGATGTCCCTGCGTCGGGACCTCGTAGGGAACGAGGTCGCCGGCGGGTCCGTCGCTCCGCAGAACCGCTCGAGGGGTCGGCTTCACCGCCGGCCCCTCGGGGGGCCCCGCTGGGTGGGGTGGGCCTTCGTGCTCCCCGGCCTCATCGGGCTGGCGGTGTTCATCGTCATCCCCCAGGTCGCCTCGCTGGTCCTCGGGTTCTCGGAATCGACCCTGCTGGGGGGCATCGAATTCACCGGGACCCAGAACTTCGTCCGGCTGCTCCGCGACCCGCAGTTCCTCAACAGCGTCCTCGTGACGGCGATCTTCGTGCTGGTCTACGTCCCGGCGAACATCGCCATCTCGATGGCGATGGCGCTCTGGTTGAAGACGCGCATCGCGGGCCGGAACTGGCTCCGCGTGATCTTCCTGATCCCGGCACTGTCGCCGATGGTGGCGAACGCCGCAGTGTTCCGACTGCTGTTCCAGAAGGACGGAGCCATCAACCAGCTGCTGACCGGGATCGGACTCGGTCCCGTTCCGTGGCTGAGCGACGGCAACTGGGCGCTGGCGGTCGTGATCGGCGTCTCGCTTTGGCAGTCGTTCGGCTACAACATGATCGTGCTCGGTGCCGGCATCGACTCGATCAGCCCCGACGTCATCGCCGCATCGCGCATCGATGGGGCCGGCCGTCTCCGCCGCTTCTTCGCGATCACGCTGCCCCTGGTGAGTCCTGCCCTGTTCTTCACGACGGTGCTGACCGTGATCGGAGCCTGGCAGACCTTCGCCCAGGCCTACGTGATCACGGGAGGCGGCCCGGGCAACAGCACGATGACCATCATGCTGTACCTCTACCAGACGGCCTTCACCAACGACCAGCTCGGCTACGCGTCGGCGATCGCCACCGTGCTGTTCGTGATCATCGCGATCTTCACGCTGTTCCAACTCTGGGGGCAGAGGAAGTGGGTCCACTATGACTGACCACTCGCTGCGGACGTCGGGCACGAGCTGGCGACGCCGGCTCCGGCCGGTCGGGTTCGCCGCCAACACCACCGTCGCCTGGGTCTTCGCGCTGGTGTTCTCGTTCCCGCTGATCTGGACCTTCTTCACGGCGTTGAAGCCGGCCAATGAGGTCTTCGGCGCCCGGATCAGCTTCATTGGCTCGCGGGTGCTCTGGTCGAACTTCGCGGACGCATGGACCGAGGTCGACTTCGGGCGGCTGCTCACGAACAGCCTCGTGATCGCCGCGATCTCGACCGTCCTGACGCTCATCGTCGCGACCCTGACGGCGTTCGCGTTCGCTCGGCTGAAGTTCCCGGGCCGCAGCGCGGTCTTCCTGCTGTTCGTCATCACCCTGACCCTGCCGAGCGAGGTCGCCGTGGTGCCGCTGTTCCTCGGGTTCGATCAGGCGCGCCTGGCGGATACGTGGATCGCCCTGATCCTGCCGGGCCTGTTCGGCGCGTTCGGCGCCTTCCTGCTCCGCCAGTTCATGCTGCAGATCCCGGCGGAGCTGGAGGAGGCGGCGCGCATCGACGGAGCTTCGACCTGGCGGATCCTCATCAGCGTCATCGTTCCACTCGTGCGCCCGGCGCTCTCGGTGCTGGCGATCTTCGCCTTCCTCGGCTCCTGGAACAGCTTCCTGTGGCCGTTGATCATCCTGAACAGTTCCGATCTGTGGACGATCCCGATCGGGATCGCCGGCTTCACGACGCAGACCGGCACCCAGTGGCAGCTGCTGATGGCGGCATGCGTGATGACGATCGCTCCCGTCGTCGTCGTCGTCGCCGTCGCCCAGAGGCAGCTGGTGGCCGCGATCGGCGCGGGCGCCTTCGGTGGCCGTTGAGCCCCGATCGAACGGAGAACCATGACCCTCGAACCGATCGACCCCTCGAGCCTGCCCGCACCCGTGGACGTGTCGGACAACCGGCCGGCGCTCGCGATGGTGGATGCCGTCATCGAAGCCGGCCCGTACGACGCGACGTGGGAATCCCTGTCCCGATATCGCGCTCCGCAGTGGTACCGCGACGCCAAGTTCGGCATCTTCCTGCACTGGGGCGCGTTCACCGTGCCGGCCTTCGGCAACGAGTGGTACCCGCGCACGATGTACCGTCGCGGAACACCGACGTTCGAGCACCACGTCGCGACCTTCGGACCGCAGGACAAGTTCGGGTACAAGGACTTCCTCCCGCACTTCCGCATGGAGAACTACGACCCGGAGGAGTGGGTCGCTCTCTTCAAACGAGCGGGGGCGCAGTTCGTGGTGCCCGTCGCCGAGCACCACGACGGGTACACGCTGTATGACACGGCGCGGTCGCGCTGGAAGGTGACCGCGATCGGCCCGCAGCGCGACGTCATGGGGGACCTCTTCTCGGCGGTCGACCAGGCATGGCTGGTCACCGGGGCGTCGACCCACCGGGCGGAGCACTGGTTCTTCATGAACGGGGGCGCGGACTTCGACTCCGATGTCCGCGATCCCGCTTACGCCGACCTGTACGGCCCCGCCCTGCGCAAGGAGATGAACCCCACCGAGCGGTTCCTCGAGGACTGGTTGCTGCGCACGGTCGAGATCATCGACTCCTACCGGCCCCAGATCCTCTACTTCGACACGGGGATCGAGGAGCCCTCGTTCGAGCCCTACATCCGCCGACTCGCCGCGTACTACTACAACCGCGCGGCGGAGTGGGGGCGCGAGGTCGTCATCAACTACAAGTGGGATTCGTTCGCGCCGGGCTCCGCGGTGCTGGATATCGAACGCGGCACCATGGGCGGCATCCGAGCCGACGTCTGGCAGAACGACACGTCCGTGTCGCGGACCTCGTGGAGCTGGGTCCAGGGACACGACTACAAGGACGCCACCGAGCTCATCCAAGAGCTTGTCGACGTCGTCGCCAAGAACGGCAACCTCCTGCTCAACATCGGACCCCGTGCCGACGGGACCATCCCCGAGGAGGAGGCCGGGTTGCTGGAGACGATGGGCGACTGGCTGGCGGTGCATGGCGAGGCGATCTACGGAACCAGTCCCTGGGTCGTGTTCGGCGAGGGGCCCACAGTCCCCGCCGCCGGATCGTTCACCGACGCCGCCGCGCCCGTCTACACCGCCGACGACATCCGCTTCACCACGATGACGGAGGTCGGCCACGACTACGTCTACGGGATCGGTCTCGTCCGCCCGTCGGACGGCCGCATGCGGATCCGCGGCTTCGGGTCCGGCAGTCGGTTCATCGACCGCCCGATCGTCGACGTGCGGGTCCTCGGCTCGCGTGAGCAGCCGGAGTGGGATCGCACGCGCGACTACCTGGAGGTCGTTCTCCCCGAGTCGGAGGCGGCGGGTCCCGGCGGAGCCGTCGTCCGGATCGAGTTGGCGCCCCCGGCTGCCGAGACACGGGTCGACTTCTTCCACGGCCTGAACATCTAGTGGCGATGCGAGCCCACGTGAAACGGAGAACACGGACATGACCAGGATCGACAGCGTGCCCACCCGGCTCCTCGCGAGCGGCGCCCTGATGCCGGCGATCGGGGCGGGGACATTCGGGTCCGACCACTACGGACCGGGAGAGGTGGCCGCCGCGGTCGGTGACGCGATCCGGGCCGGCTACCGCCTGATCGACTGCGCGTCGGTGTATGGCAACGAGGCGGAGGTCGGCGCCGTCCTTGAGCGGGCGATCGCCGCCGGCGTCCCCCGGCAAGAGCTCTTCGTCATGTCGAAGGTGTGGAACGACGCCCACGAGCCGGAGGCGGCGATCGCCTCGGTCCGCCGGTCGCTGAGCGATCTCCGGCTCGACGTGCTCGACGCCGTGTTCGTGCACTGGCCCTTCCCGAATCATCACGCGCCATTCGCCGACGCGGAGGATCGTGATCCGGACGCGCGCCCGTACATCCACGAGGAGTACATGGCGCTCTGGCACGCGCTGGAGGGGCTCGTCGACGAGGGCGTCGTGCGACACCTCGGTACCTCGAACGTGACCATTCCCAAGCTCACGGCGATTCTCGCCGATGCGCGAATCGCGCCTGCCCTGAACGAGATGGAGCTGCACCCCTGCTTCCAGCAGCCCGAGCTCTTCCGGTTCTGCCTCGATCATGGGATCCAGCCGGTGGGCTACTCCCCGCTCGGGTCGCCGTCGCGCCCCGAGCGCGACCGCATCGTCTCGGACGTCGCGGACATGGAGCATCCCGTCATCGTGTCGATCGCCCGTGCGCACGGAGTGCATCCGGCCGCGATCTGTTTGAAATGGGCCGTCCAGCGCGGACAGGTGCCGATTCCGTTCTCCGTGAAGAAGCCGCAGTTGGTCGCCAACCTCCAAGCGGTCGTCGAAGATCCCCTGAGCCCCGCTGAACTCGAGGAGTTGCGATCGGCGGAGCAGAACAACCGCCTCATCAAGGGTCAGGTGTTCCTGTGGCGAGGGGCCGACAGCTGGCTCGACCTGTGGGACGTCGACGGGACGATTCCCGGCTGGGACGGCTACGCCGCGGATCGCGCGACGCGCGCAGAAGCGGACGTGATCGCATGATCACAGGCCCTCTTGTCCATCCGCCACTCCTGGAGGCGCTCGCGTCATCGGGCCATGGGTCCGGGGTCCTGATCGCCGACGGGAATTACCCGTACCTGACCGCCACCGGCCCGGGTGTGCGTCTGATCCATCTCAATCTGCGCCCTGGCCTGCTCGACGTCACATCGGTGCTCGAAGCCGTGCTCACCGTCGTCAACATCGAATCGGCGACGGTCATGCGGACCCCACCCGAGGTCCTCGCACCGGCGCAGGACGAGTACGCGCGAACGCTGGGCGGCGACGTGCCCGTGGAAAAGGTCGAGCGGTTCGCCTTCTACGACCGCGTGCGTTCGCCGGATGTGGGTGTCGTCATCGCGACGGGGGACGAACGCCTGTACGGCAACCTGCTGCTCACGATCGGTCTGCGCTGACCGCGTCGATCGCTCGCGCTCCGTTACCCGCTCACGTGAAGCAGCCTGATCTGACCACCGGTCCCGAGGAGACGATGACAGCCACGCCCGAATGGAACGACCCCGACGTCTACGAGTGGGGGAGCGAACCCGCCCATGCCACCCTGGTCACGTATGCCACCTTGACGGAGGCGGTGCGGGCCGATCGATCAGCGTCGCCATTCCAGCACCGCCTCGATGGGGAGTGGAGGTTCCGGTGGTCACCCGACCCGGGGTCGCGATTGCCGGAGTTCGCGGACGAGCGCGCTGACGATTCGAGCTGGGACCTCATCCCGGTGCCCTCGAGCTGGCAGCTGCACGGGTATGACTATCCGATCGGGGTCAACACGGTACTGCCGTGGACAGGCGAGAACGGAAAGAACGAGCAACCCGCCCCGACCGGGGACTATCCGCATGCGCCGACCCGGTACAACCCCGTCGGGCAGTACCGCACTGCATTCGAGCTCCCCGACGGCTGGGCCGACAGAAGGACGTTCGTCCAATTCGACGGCGTGGAGTCCGCCTACTACGTCTGGATCAACGGCCAGCGCATCGGATACCGCGAGGACAGCTACACCCGCGGTGAATTCGATCTGACCCCGCACCTGCACAGCGGGCGCAACGTGCTGGCCGTCGAGGTGTACCGGTGGTCGACCGGGTCCTACCTGGAGAATCAGGACAACGTCCGGCTCTCGGGCATCTTCCGCAGCGTACGTCTGCTGTCTCGTCCGGCGGTCTACGTTCGGGACTTCACCGTCAGAACTCCACTGGCCGACGACTTCTCGGAGGGATCGCTCGAGCTGAGCGTCGAGCTGCGCGACGACGATGCCCCGCGCAGCACGGCGGAGTTCCAGGTCAGGGCGCGGCTCTTCGACGGTACGGATGCCGGGGCCGTCGAGGTCTGGTCGCGGTCCGTGCCGGTCGGGTCGACGGGCGTCGGCCCGACTGCGTCTGCGGCGCTGACGGAGCGGATGGTGTCGCCCCGGCTCTGGTCCGCCGAGCATCCCGAGCTGTACACACTGGTCGTGGAGCTCTGCGATACGGACGAGTCGGTCATGGACCGCGTCTCCACCCGTGTCGGATTCCGTCGCGTCGAGATCGTCGACGGCGTGTATCGCATCAACGGGCAGGCGGTGTCTCTCCGAGGCGTCAATCGGCACGAGTGGAGTCCACGAACGGGTCGCACGCTCAGCTCGGCCGACATGGTCGCGGACGTCGTTCTGATGAAGCGCAGCAACATCAACGCCGTCCGCACCTCCCACTATCCGAACGACCCGCGATGGTACGAACTCGCCGATGAGTACGGGCTGTATGTATTCGACGAGGCGAACAACGAGACTCATATCAACCGCGTCGACGCCGAAGGACGCCCGAACATCCCCGGCGACCGACCGGAGCTCCGCGCGCCCCTGCTGTGGCGGATGCGGAACCTCGTCGACCGGGACAAGAACCATGCGTGCGTGGTCGCCTGGTCGATCGGCAACGAGTCGGGTGTCGGCTCGAATCTGCGGGCCATGTACGACTGGGCCAAGCGCCATGACCCCACCCGCCCGGTGAGCTATCAGGACTCGACCGGCTCCGGCTCCCCGATCGTCCCCTCCGACATCTCTGACTTCGACGGTGATTTCTATCCCCCGACCTCGGAGCTGATCACGCGGGCCGGCCGCGATCCCCGGCCGTACCTCCTTGTCGAATACGCCTTCAGTCAGGGGAACACATCCGGCTACCTGGACGAGTACTGGGCCGCCATCCGCGCCAATCCGGGTCTGGTCCTCGGCGGCTTCCTCTGGGACTGGGCCGACAAAGGACTCTGGTGGGGGATCCCGGGCCGGCCGGGTGAGGAGTTCCTCGCGTATGGCGGCGATTGGGGCGACGATCCCAACGAGGAAGGCGCACACATGAGCGGCCTGCTGCTTGCTGATCGAACACCGACACCGAAGCTGGAGGAAGCCAAGCTCGCCTACCAACCGGTGAGCATCACGCCGGTGGACCTGGACGCCTGGACGATCAGGATCAGCAATGAATACCTGTTCACCGGCATGGGCGGACACAGGCTGGAATGGGCGATCACCGAGAACGGAACCGCGATCGACCGCGGAAGCATCGCCGGTGAACGGTTCTCGATCGGACCGCTGCACTCCGCAGACGTCACGCTGCCGTGCACGCTCCCCGAGCCGCTGCGGCCCGGTGCCGAATACAGGCTCGAGGTCTCGGTCGTCCTCGACGCCCCCACGTCCTGGGCAGAAAGCGGTCACGTCGTCGCCAGGGCGCAATTCGTGCTGCCCGTCGTCGCTCCCCTGCTCTCGCTCCTCCCCTCGTCGGCGCTCGCCGCACCGCGATTCCGCCAGAACGGGGACATGATCGAGATCGTCGGGGACGACTACTCCGTCGCCATCGACCGCTCCACCGGCCGGCTGACGTCGTTGCGATACGACGGCCGCGAAATGCTGGCAAGCGATCTGATGCCGAACTACTGGCGTGCTCCCAACGATCCCGAGTTGTCCATCCCCGAGTTCAGGGCGACCCTGCCGGAACCGTCGCGACCGTGGCGCGGCGTCGGCCAGGACTGGGCCGTCGACGACGTCGATTCCTCGATCGTTCCGGGTGGTGTCCGGGTGATCGTGCGCGGAAGCGTCACGACCAAGGTGCCCTTCCGCCCCGATGACCGCATCACGACGTCGCCGCAGTCCATCGCTTACACGATCTACGGCAACGGGCAGGTGGATGTGCTGTCGACATTCGAGCCGGTGCCCGGCACCCCGAACCCGCAGGTCGTCGGGACGACGTTCGGGCTCCGGGCCGATCTGGCGACGATCGAGTGGTACGGCCGTGGACCGTGGGAGTCGACGCCGGATCGGCGGAGCTCGGCATTCTTCGGGCGCTACTCGGGCTCGGTCGCGAGTCAGGTGACCCGATACAGCCGGCCGCAGGACAGCGGCAACAAGGCGGAAACCCGGTGGGCGGCTCTCACCGATGACGACGGGAACGGCGTGGTGGTGGTGGCCGACGCCGCGATGCATCTCAACGTCCAACCGAATGGTCCCGATGAGCTGAGCGGGCATCGTCACTGGCATGAGGTCCCGGAATCCCAGCGGACGGTCGTCCGAGTCGACGCCGCCCAGGAAGGCCTGCTCGGCGGCAACTGGGACCTGCTGACTCGCCCGGAGAGGTACAGCAATACGCCGGCCAAGGGGCCGTACCGGCTCCTCTACCGCGTGCTCCCGCTGCGTGAAGGGCAGGACCCGGCGGCCGTGGCGCAGCACTACGTGGGAATCGACATGCCGGGTTCGCCGAACGGTGGAACGCGGGACTGATGTCGATCTTCTCGACATCTCCGACAGAAGCATCGAACGAAGGAGCTCATCGCTTGTCTTTTCCGACGAGATGGTCCGTTTTCACCAAGCCGTGGCGTGAGAGCTCGGTCGACGACTTGGCCGAAACGGTGCGCACCATGGGCTTCGACGCCGTGGAGCTCCCGGTTCGACCCGGCTACCAGGTCGAACCGACCGAGGTGGCGAGCGCGCTCCCCGCCGCAGTTCGGCGTCTGGAGGCTGCCGGAGTGAGCGTCGCGAGCGTCGCCGCGGGCACCGACGAAGCGACGTTCGCGGCGTGCGCGGAGGCGGGGGTGCCGGTCATCCGCGTCATGGTTCCTGTGTCGCCGCGCGGGTACGCGGCGACCGACGGCGAGATCCGCGCGAAGCTCGACGAGCTGTCCGTGAGCGCCGAGCGCTTCGGCGTCCGGGTCGGCATCCAGCCCCACCACGACGACTTCATCGCCGACTCGTCGGAGCTGTCCGCGGTGATCGAGGACTACGACCCCCGCTTCATCGGCGCGATCTGGGACGCCGCGCACGACGCCCTTGCGCGCAAGCGCCCGGCGCACGCGCTCGAGCGACTGTGGCCCTGGCTCGTCATGGCCAACCTCAAGAGCGCCGTCTTCGAACGCGTAGGCGCCGACTCCCCGGTCGGCGACGCGGTGTGGGAGCCGGTCTTCGTCGAATCCGATCGCGGAATGGCCGAGTGGGGAGCCGCCCTGGCCTACCTCGCCGCCCGCGCCTTCGACGGTCCGATCTGCCTGACCGCCGAATACACCGACGAGACCGACCTCGTCGCGAAGATCACTGCGGACCTCGCCCGTGCGAAGCAGTTGGCGGCCCGGCCCGTCCCCACCGGAGCGGCGCGGTGAGCGGCCGCACCGTTCGCGTCGCGGTCGTCGGCGCGGGGCAGATGGCCAACCTGGTCCATTACCCGTCGCTCGCCTCCCTCGACGACGTCGAGATCGTCGGCGTGTGCGACCTCGACCCTGTGCGCCGCGACGAGACGGCGGACCGGTGGGGCATCGCAGGGCGGTTCGCGGACTGGACCGCGATGGTCGACGAGACCGCCCCCGATGCGGTCTACGTGATCGGCCCGCCCGAGCAGATGTACGGCATCTGGTGCGCCTGCCTCGAACGCGGCCTCGACCTCTTCGTCGAGAAGCCGCTCGGCCTCACCGCTCATCAGGCGCGCACCCTCGCCCGCCTCGCGCGCGAGAACGACCGCATCACGCAGGTCGGCTTCCAGCGTCGCACCTCGCCGCTGCTGGAGCGGATGCTCGCATCGGCCCGTGAGCACGGCGACGTGGTCCACGCGGTATGCCGGTTCTACAAGAACGACATCCGACCGATGTCGATCGCACGCGACCACATGATGGACGATGGCGTGCACGCCATCGACACGCTGCGGCATCTCTGCGGAGGCGAGGTCGTCGCGATCTCGGACGTCACCCGGCGGGTGATCGTCGACGACGTCAACTTCATCACCGCGACGCTCGAGTTCGACACCGGGGCCGTCGGCCTCCTGGTCAACAGCTGGACGAGCGGGCGACGCACCTTCGGCGTCGAGGTGCATGCCCCCGGGTTCATGGCCGAGGGCGACCTCGAGGTGGGCGCGCGCATGTGGACGGCCGACGGGCACACCGATCTCGACGCCGCGGAGATCGCCGGCTCGAGCGAGCTGTACCGCCTCGGGGGCTTCCGCGCCAAGAGCGCCGAATTCATCGAGTCGGTTCGCACGCGCGAGCCCGCGTCCTCCGATTTCGCCGATGCGCTCAAGACGATGCTCGTCGCCGAGACGATCCTGGCGCACGCGCTCATCCGGGAGCAGCGGACGCTCGATGCCGTCCCCGGGACCTGACGACGCGGTCCGGCACCGGCGGATCCGCTGGTCGCAGCACCGGCTCCCGCCGGGTAGGCTGGCCCGTGCAACCGGGAGACGTCGCATAGTCCGGTCGAGTGCACCACCCTGCTAAGGTGGAGACCCCTCCTGGGGGTCCGAGGGTTCAAATCCCTCCGTCTCCGCTCCATTCCCCTGCCGTCTGCACCGTTCCGAGCGGTGCGCAAGCCCCTCGTGGATGCCGGGCGCCGCAGCTACCGTCGCCCCATGGAACCGTCGTCCGACCACCCCGTCTCACGGGCCGAGTACGAAGAGGTCGCCCGGTGGATGGTGACGCGGATCCGTGAGCGGGGCCGCGTGCCCCTGACGGAGCTGACCTCCGACCTCCGCGAGCGCTTCGGCCTCGCCTACTTCACCGATTGGCGCGCCGAGGGCACCCTGGCCGGACGCCTCCTGTCGACGTTCCGGCGCACGCACGCCGGATCCATCCGATGGGTGCAGGCCGGGCAGTACTGGACCGCCGTGCGGGACCGGGTCGGAGCCCGGCGAGGGGGCCGCGCGACCGGCCGATCCCTTAGTCGGCGCGACCGACGCGGTCGACGCGCCGGTGGAAGCGCATCCCCGCGACGCCGCCGAGGAGCGCCCCCAGCAGCGCGGCGACGACCAGGGCGGCGATCGTCAGGGCCGTGCCCCAGGCCGCGGTGTCGCCGAAGCGGATCTGCGGGACGATCCCGGCGGTGGACAGCAGGTCGAACCGGGGGCCAGCGACCGCGCCGACGATGACCAGCACACCGGCCACGACGATGCCCCAGATCCACACGGCGAGCCCCTGCTTGAGACCTGCGAACCGCGCCATCCGACCGGCGACGTAGCCCCCGGCGAGATAGGCGACGAATAGGATCGCCACCACGACGATCGCACCGCTCAGGGCGGCGCCGAACGTGACGTCCTTCGCGTCGTCGAGTCCGAACGCCGAGAACACCGCGACGGCGACCGCGCCGAGGATCACGGTGAGCCCGGTGGCGCTCAACCAGCCGAAGAAGGCGACGCCGAACTTGATGCCGCCGTACTCGTCGCGCTCGCGGCGGTAGACCGCGCGCCGGTCCTCGGCGGGGAGCGGCTCGGTGCGCTCGCCGAACCGGGGCGCTTCCCGCGGAGGCGCGGGGGTCGGCACCGGCGAGGGCGCGGACGCCACGGGTGTCGGCTCGGTCGTGGGGTCGGACATGAGGTCCTCGTTCCCGCCGTCGGGCGGTCGATGCTGCGTGGAAGGAAGGGGGCGGATCAGCCGCGGGCGCGAGAGGCCGCGGCCATCTCGGCCACCAGCCGGTCGACCTCGTCGTCGGGGACGTCGATCTCCGACTGCGTGAATCGCTGCCGCAGCCGCGCCTCCAACTCGTCGACGTCGTCGCCCGGATAGTCGACGGCCGTCTGCGCGAGGATGCCGGCGATCTTGTCGCCGTCCGAGGCCGTCGACTCGTCGAGGGCGCCGGTCATGCCGGGGGCTCGGGGGTTCCGCCGGACGCGGTGTCGCCGTCGTCCGTCGCGCCCGACGGGTTCTCGGTGGGCGTGCCGTCCGGATCCGTGGTCGGGTCGTCCTGCTCGGTGCCGGTCGTGGGATCGGTCATGGTCGTTCCTCTCGTCGTGCATCGACGGGGATCCCGTGCGACGCGGAGGTGCGTCGGCCGGGTCCGGGGGCGACGCTCGTCACCGTACGCCCGTCCGCCCTTCGCGACGGGGGGCTTGACGTACGCCGATTCACCCATCACGCTCGCCCGAGCGGGTCGCGCGCGCCCGGCGGCGACGTGGAGGGCGAGATGGGGATCCTGCACTACGGCGATCGGGATCTGCCCATGGACGATCGGGTGCTGGCCCACCTGCAGATCGTGATCGGCATGAAGCTCCGCCGCGGCGAGAACTTCTTCGTCAGCTGGCGCAAGCCGGCCGCGGTCGGAAGCGGGCGCAACTCGATCTGGATCGACAACGGCATCCCGATCCTCTTCGAGTTCGACGGCAGCCGGCTGCCGTCGATCAACCGCGAGTGGGTCGAGACCCTCGCGGCGTCGGCGTCGACGAACTTCGGTCTGCAGGTGACCGAGGAGGGGACCCTGATCCCGCTCAACAGCCCGCACGACGAGCGCTGAGTCAGGACCGGGGAGCCGAGAGCAGGCCGGCGAGGGCGTCCTGCCACGTCCCGAACGGCTCGGACGTCGGCGAGGCCGCGTCGAGGCGCCAGGCCCAGTCGGTCCCGTCGAGCATGATCTCGCCGACGCACCCGTCCTGATCCCAGAGGGTCCAGGTCAGGGGCCGATCGTCGGCGACGAGGTCGTAGATGCCGGCGCCCTGCCGGTAGAAGGCCGGGAGCTCCGGCCGCATCGTCATCCGAAGCCCCCGGAGTCGTCAGGCGGCGTCGCGGTCGCGGTCGCGGTCGCGGCGACGGCGCGGAGCCGGACGTGCGGGGGGCGTCGTGCTGATGTCCGTCATGGCGGCTCCTTCGCCGCATCCCGGGGAAGGAGTCCTCGGAGGGGATCACGACGTCCCGGCCGACGGTAGGCGCGGCTCGGGGGTCCGGTGAGGGGCTTGACGGCGGGCCGGCCGGGGGCCCACCCGGGCGCGCGAGTATGCGCCTCGTGCGCGAGGACGGCCAGGGGCTGCCGCCCGCCGGCGCGTCGGCGCACGCTCGAGGCAGATGGCATCCGCCGCCGTCCCGAAGACCGGAGGCTCCCGTGAGGTTCACCTACGACACCGATACGGACTCGATCTCGAGCCCGGATCTCGATTCCACAAGGACCACGCTCGTGCAGGCCGCGCTCTCCGCGGCCCTGGTCCGCAACGATCCCGTGCAGTCCGTGGTCCGGATGCTGCTCGACCTCGCCCGCGGCGACGCCGAGCAGGACGCGGGCTGAGCGTCGCGTCCGAGCCGGCGGCCGGCGGTGCGCCGGCTGCTTACGGTGGCACCCCAAGCGAAGGAGGCCGCATGGCCAACGTGGAGAAGTCGATCGACGTCGATGTGCCGATCAGCGTCGCGTACGGACAGTGGACGCAGTTCGAGAGCTTTCCGAAGTTCCTGAGCGGCGTCGAGCAGGTCGACCAGGTCGACGCGACGCACCTGCACTGGAAGGTCAAGATCCTGGGCGTGGAACGCGAGTTCGACGCCGAGGTCACCGAGCAGCACCCCGACGAGCGGGTCGCCTGGCGCTCGGTCGACGGGGTCACGCACGCCGGGGTCGTCACCTTCCACCGCCTCTCGGACGCGTCGACGCGCGTGACCGTGCAGCTCGACTGGGAGCCCGAGGGCTTCCTCGAGCAGGTGGGGTCGGTGCTGCAGGCGGACGACATCCAGATCGGCCGCGACCTGTCGCGGTTCAAGGAGTTCATCGAGGAGCGCGGCATCGCCGAGGGCGAATGGCACGGCGACGTCGACCGCGCGCCCGACGCGACCGGTCGCTGAGAGGAGCGGGACATGTACGGCAAGCTGCTGGCAGTCGGCGCGGGGATCGCGATCGGCTTCGTGCTCGGTGCGCGGCAGGGCCGCCCGGCCTACGACCGGATCGTCGAACGGGTGCGCGGCATCCGCCGGGATCCCGACGTGCGGAAGGTCGTCGGCACGGCGCAGGACACGCTCCGCGACAAGGTGCCGGTGGTCGGCGACGCCGTCGCCGATGCGCTGGATCCTCCCGCCTGACCCGGGTCGGGACTGGTGACCCGCCCGTCGCCGGGCGTCATTGCAGGCAGAAGGAATTCCCCTCGGGATCGCGCATCATGATCGCGAACTCCTCGTAGGGACCCCAGAACCCGTCGAGCACCTTCTCGACCGTCGCGCCGAGCGCCACGAGCCGGTCGCGCTCGGCCTCGAGCTCCTCACGGGTCGCGCGGCGGTCCTCGAACGGGGTGACGTCGACGTGCATGCGGTTGCGCTGCCGGCGCTCGTGGCGGTAGCGGGTGAAGTAGAAGCGCTGGTGGGCCGGGTCCTGGTCCCAGGCCTCGGCGCGGTCCGACAGCTCCTCGTCGTCCATGCCGGCGGCGCGCAGCTCGGCGACCTCGTCGTCGGGCCAGCCGGTGAACTCGGGGTAGCCCATGACCCCGGACCAGAAGCGGGAGAGGGCGATCGGGTCCTCGGCGTGGAAGGTGACGTTGGCGATGCGCGCGGTCATGTCTCGACGGTACACAGGGGTCTTGACGCGGCACTTGTTTTTTGCAAGTGTTGGTCTCGTCCACCACGGACCAGACGAGAGGACCCAGCCATGATGTTCGTCACCCTGCCGGTCACCGACCTCGAGCGCTCCACGGCGTTCTACACGGCGATCGGCGGCACCGTGAACCCCGCGTTCACCGACCACAACGCCGCCTGCATCGTGGTCGAGGAGGACCACGAGTACTTCATGCTCGTGACGCGCGACTTCTTCCAGACCTTCACCGACCTGCCGATCGGCGACAACGCCAAGAACCCCGCCGTGGCGATCTCGCTGTTCTACGACAGCCGCGAGGAGGTCGACGCGGTCTCGGAGAAGGGGATCGGTGCGGGCGGCACGGAGCCGCGCCCGGCCTCCGACTACGGCTTCATGTACCAGCGCGGCATCAGCGACCCCGACGGCAACCACATCGAGTTCGGATGGATGGACCCGAAGGCCGCCGCCGAGGGCCCGGCCGCGTACGCCGCCGAGCACCAGGGCTGAGGGCGCGCATCCCGCCATGGCCGCACGCGACTACGGGCAGTACGACGGCGTCACCCGCGGGCTCGAGCTCGTGGGTGAGCGCTGGGCGCTGCTCATCGTGCGCGACCTGCTCGTCGGGCCGCGCCGCTACGGGGAGCTCGCCGCGGGTCTGCCGCGGATCCCGAGCAACATCCTGGCGGCGCGGCTCAAGGAGCTGCAGGCGGCCGGCGTGATCCGCCGGGCGCCGCGCTCGCGCATCATCATCTACGAGCTGACCCCGTACGGCCGCGAGCTCGAGCCGATCGTGCTCGCCCTCTCGGCCTGGGGGTTCAAGGCGCTCGGCGACGCGCGGGAGGAGCAGATCATCACCCCCGACGCGATGACGGTCGCGCTCCGCTCGGCCTTCCGCGCCGACGTCGCGGCCGGCCTCCCCGCGACCGCGTACGCCGCCCACCTCGGCACGGCCGAGCTGCTGATCCGGGTCGACGGCCCCGCCCTCGACGTGCGACGGGGGGATGGCGAGGCCGACCTCGCCTTCGCGGCCGGGCCCGACATCCGCCGCCTGCTGTCGGGCGAGCTCGCGCCGGGCCTCGCGATCTCGAGCGGTGCCGTGCGGGTGCTGCGGGGGAGCGGCGCGCTGCTCGACCGGTTCACGAGCACCTTCCACCTGGCGGCCTGAGCGCTCGAGCCGGGCCGCGGCCGCACCGCCCCTAGCCGCCGGCCGCGTTCGCCGCGTCCTGCGCCGCCCGCAACCCGGACCCGACGGGACGTCGCCCGAGGAACACGTCGTCGAGGATCGGCTGCATCGCATCGGACGCCGCCGTGTAGCGGGAGCCCTGGGGCGCCTGGATCGAGCCGTTCGCCAGCACGTCGAGCATCGGCGACACGTCGACGCCCCGCTTCCGCCAGGAGCGCAGATAGTCCTGCTGCGCCGAGACGACGGCCGGCATCGCGGCGCCCGAGCGTCCGATCGCCGCCTGGCCGGCCGCGGATCCCAGCCAGTCGAGCAGGCGCTGCTGCTCGGCGCGGTGCGGACTCCGGGCGCTCGCCGCGAGGATCACGCCGTTCGTCACCGAGATCGCCCCGGCCGGACCGCGCGGCAGCGGCGCGATCCCCCAGTCGAAGCGCGCGCCGTCCCGCACGTTCGCCAGGTTGTACGCGCCGGTCGGGAACAGGGCCAGCCGCCCCTGCGTGAACTGGTCGAGCAGGTAGCTCCCGCCCGCGGGCGGATCGGTGTCGGCCGCGGAGGGTGCCACCTGCTCCCGGTTCATGAGGTCGACGACGTAGCCGAGCGCGGCGCGGCCCTCCGGGGAGGCGAAGACGAAGCGGTCGCCGTCCTGCCAGGCCGCGCCGTTGCCGGCGAGGAACTGCAGGAGCACGGCGTTCAGGTCGTCGGCGGCGCCGAACCCGTACTGCGCCGTGCGCGCGGCGTCGAAGCCCGCGTCGCCGGGATGCCGCCCCGCGTCGTCGAGGGTGAGGCGCCGCGCCGCCTGCCGCAGCGGGTCGTCGGCGGCGGCGGGATCCCAGCTCAGGCGGCCGATGTCGTCCGGGGTCAGGCCGGCGGCGCGGAGCAGCTGCGCGTTGTAGAGCAGCCCGATGCCGGGATCGGTGATCTGCGGCACCCCCCACAGCTTCCCGTCGGCCGAGTACTGCCGCACCACGGCGGGCTGCCAGGTCGACTCCTGCCGGCTCCGCTGGTCCGCGGAGACCGGCCGGATCGCGCCGGCGGCGGCGTAGGCGCGGAAACCGGTCGCGTTGGTCCAGAACACGTCGTCGACGGTGCCCGCGGCGACGTCGGCGCGGAGCTGGGTGAAGTAGTCGGCCCAGGGCACGACCACGACGTCGACCCGGATCCCGGTGCTCCGCGTGAACGCGGCGAGGGAGGTGCGATAGGCCGCCGCGACCTGCGGATCCCAGAGTCGGAGGGTGAGCCGATCCTCGGCCGGGGCGCAGCCCGTGAGCACGCCGACGGCGACCGCGAGCGCGGCGACGGCGGCGAGGAGGCGGTGGATGCGGCGGCGGATCATGGTCTCCTCCCGAGGCCGAAGGTCGCGATCAGGCGACGGCTCAGCAGGAGCGTCGCCGCGATCGGCGGGGCGACGGCGATCGCGGCCGCCGCCATGACGAGGGTCCAGTTGTCCTGGTGCTCGGTCTGCAATCCGGCCATCGCGACCTGGAGCTGCGGCAGCCGGACCCCGGCGATCAGCCGCGGCCAGAGGTACGAGTTCCAGGTCGACACCGCTGCGGCGAGCGCGGCGGCGGTGATCGCGGGAGCCGAGAGCGGCACGACGAGGCGCCGCAGGACGGTGAGGTGCCCGGCGCCGTCGAGCTCGGCCGCGTCGAAGAGCTCGGACGGCATGCCCGCGATCCACTGCCGCAGCAGCAGCACGGCGAAGGGCGAGGCCAGGGCCGAGGGCAGCACGAGCGAGAGGAAGCCGCCCGCGATCCCGACGGCGGAGAACGCGAGGAACACCGGCAGGAGCGTGACGACGGGCGGCACGAGGTAGCCGGCCACGGTGATCGCGAGCAGCAGCCCGCGCCCCGGGAACCGGATGCGCACGAACACGTACGCCGCGAGCACGCTGCTGAGCAGCTGCACGGCCGTCACGACCGCGGTCGCCGCGGCGGTCGTGAGCATCGGCTGCAGGAGCACGTCCGGTTGCCGCAGCAGGGCCGCGAGGTTGGCCGCGGTCCACGGATCCGGCAGGCCGATCCCGCGGGCCGCGAACTGCTCCGGCGACGTGCCGCCCGTCACGACCAGGAGCGCGAGCGGGAGCACAGCCGCGGCCCCGGCGAGCAGGGCGACGATCGCGACGGGCGCGGCCCGCCTCCGGTCAGCGCGCATGATCCACCCGCCGGGCCAGCAGCCAGAGCGCGGCGACGACGACCAGCACGACGCCCCCGACGAGCAGCGACAGGGCGGCGGCGCGGCCGAAGTCGCCGGCGCCCCAGGCCCACGACACGATGAGCGCGGTGAGCGGGCGGGTGGCGCCCGCGGGACCGCCGCCGGTCAGCGGCACGACGAGGTCGTAGAGCCCGACGGCGCGGACCACGCCGGCGATCGCGAGGAACAGGACCGTCGGCACGAGCAGCGGCAGTTCGACGGAGCGGATGGTCCGCCAGCGCCCCGCCCCGTCGAGCGCGGCCGCGTCGCGCAGCTCGAGCGGGATCCGCGCGATCGACCCGGCGTAGATCACCGCCGCGAATCCCGTGCTCTGCCACGCCATCGCCGCGGCGACGACGACGGGCGCCCACAGCGGGTCGGCGAGCACGTCGATCCGGTGGCCGAGGAGGTGGGCGACGACTCCGCTGCTCGGGGCGGCGATCCAGCGTGCGATGACGCCGACGACGAGCGGGGCGATCATCCAGGGCAGGAGGAGCAGGACCGCGGCGACGCGGCCGGCGGGATGCGCGGCGAGCAGGCGGCCGAGGGCGAAGCCGAGCACGAGCTCGACGGCCAGGGCGATCCCGCCGATCTCGACCGTGACGAGGAGCGCTCGCCCGGTGGCGGGGTCGGCGAGCACGGCGGCGAAGGAGGCGAGGCCGTCGAAGCGCGGCGCCGACAGCAGATCCCAGCGCTGGGTGCTCATCCAGATCAGGGCGACGGCGGGCACGACGAAGAACGCGGCGACCCCGAGGAGCGTGGGCGACAGCAGGGCGAGGCCGGTCGCGGTGCGTCGTCGCGCGGCTCGCATGCGCCCTCCCGGATCGCCCTGTTGCAATCGTTGGTGTACGGAGCATATCGTTGGGGTACTGACTATCACCACCCGGACGGAGAGGTTCGCATGGAGCAGATGGACGGGACCGCGGACACCCCGGAGCTGGAACAGCTCTACCGCGACTTCGACGCGAACGGCCTGGCGCCGCTGTGGACGCAGCGCGACGACCTCATGCCGATGACGCCGGCGCCGGTCGCCGTGCCGCACGTCTGGCGGTGGGCGACCCTGTTCGACATCGCCGAGCGCTCCGGCCAGCTCGTGCCGGTCGGGCGCGGCGGGGAGCGCCGCGCGATCGGCCTGGTCAACCCCGGCCTGCCGGGCACGGCCTACGCGACGCCCACGCTCTGGGCCGCGATCCAGTACCTCGGCGGCCACGAGACCGCGCCCGAGCACCGGCACAGCCAGAACGCGTTCCGCTTCGTCGTCGAGGGCGAGGGGGTCTGGACGGTCGTGAACGGCGACCCGGTCGCCATGCGCCGCGGCGACCTGCTGCTCACCCCCGGCTGGAACTTCCACGGCCACCACAACGACACCGCGAACCCGATGGCGTGGATCGACGGCCTCGACATCCCGTTCTCCAGCTACACCGACGTCGGCTTCTTCGAGTTCGGTGCGGAGCGGGTCACCGACGAGGCCTCGCCGGACGTCTCGCGCGCCGAGCGCCTCTGGGCGCACCCGGGGCTGCGTCCGCTGTCGGCCCTCGACGCGAAGGTCAGCTCCCCGCTCTCCGCCTACCGCTGGGAGTACACCGATGCCGCGCTCCGCGAGCAGCTCGCGCTCGAGGACGAGGGCTACCCCGCGACCGTCGAGCCCGGCCACGCCGCGATCCGCTTCGTCAACCCGACCACCGGCGGCGACGTCATGCCCACGATCCGGTGCGAGTTCCACCGGGTGCGCGCAGGCGTCGCCACGCCGCCGCGCCACGAGGTCGGCTCCTCGGTCTGGCAGGTCTTCGAGGGGCGCGGCTCCGTGGTCCTGGGCGGCGAGGAGCACGCGCTCGAGAAGGGCGACCTGTTCGTCGTGCCCAGCTGGGTGCCGTGGTCGCTCCAGGCCGAGGAGGAGTTCGACCTCTTCCGCTTCAACGACGGGCCGATCATCGACCGGCTCGGCTTCACCCGCACCTACGTCCCGAGCCAGGAGGCCGCGCGATGAGACTGGCGACCCTGCGATCCGCCGACGGCCCCACGACCGTGCGGATCGACGACGACACCGCGATCGGCATCCCCGGCGTCGCCGACGTCGGCGCCCTGCTCGCCGATCCCGACTGGCGCGCCCGGGCCGCGGCCGCGGACGGCCCCCGTCGCGCCATCGCCGACATCGCGCCGGAGGAGTGGGCGCCCGTCGTGCCCCGCCCCGAGAAGATCGTGTGCGTCGGCCTCAACTACCGCACCCACATCCTCGAGATGGGGCGCGAGCTGCCGGAGTTCCCGACCCTGTTCGCGAAGTACCCCGACGCGCTCATCGGGCCCTACGACCCGATCGTGCTGCCCGCGAACGCCGACCAGGCGGTCGACTGGGAGGCCGAGCTGGCCGTCGTGATCGGCGCGCCGGTCCGCCACGCGGACGAGGCCACCGCGACCGCCGCGATCGCCGGGTACACCGTCGTCAACGACATCACGATGCGCGACTTCCAATACCGCACCCCGGAGTGGTTCCAGGGCAAGACGTTCGAGGCGACCACCCCGCTCGGTCCGGTGCTGGTGACCGCCGACGAGTACGACATGGCGAGCGAGCTCAGCGCCGCCGTCGACGGCGAGACGGTGCAGCGCACCACGACCGACGACCTCGTGTTCGGCCCCGCCGCGCTCGTCTCCTACATCTCCTCCATCGTGACCCTCCGCCCCGGCGACATCATCGCCTCCGGCACCCCGGGCGGCGTCGGCCACGCGCGCAAGCCCCCGCGCTACCTGCACGCGGGAGCGACGCTCACCACCGCGATCGGCGGGATCGGCGAGCTGCGCAACGAGATCCGCGCGGAGCACTGATGCCGGGGCGCACCGACAACGTCGACGACCCGGAGCTGGCGCGCCGGCTGCTCGTGATGCGCCGCGGCCAGGCCTTCTGGGCCCGCAAGCTCAACGAGCTCCGCGATGACGAGTTCGACGCGCCGTCGCTGCTGCCGGGATGGACCCGCCGCCACCTGATCGCCCACGTCGGCTTCAACGCGCGCGCGGTGGCGCGCCTCGTGGAGTGGGCGCGCACCGGCGTCGAGAACCCGATGTACTCCTCGCCCGACCAGCGCGCGGAGGAGATCGAGTTCGGCGCGACGCTGCCGACCGAGGCGCTGCGCAACCTCGCGGCGCACGCGGCGGTGCACCTCAACGTGGAGTGGCGCGACCTGCCCGCCGACGCGTGGGCGCACGAGATCCGCACCGCGCAGGGGCGCCTGGTGCCGGTCTCGGAGACCGTCTGGATGCGCACCCGGGAGGTCTGGATCCACGCCGTCGATCTCGACAACGGCGCGCACGTCGACGACTTCCCGGCCGAGCTCCTCGACGAGCTGCTCGAGGACGTCGTGCGGGTCTGGCGCCGCAAGCGCGCCGACGGCGACCGCGACATCGTGCTCGAGCCCGACGATCGCGACGCGCGGTACCGGATCCTGGAGGACGGCAGCGGCGACGCGAACGGCGATCCTCTCGTGGTCCGCGGCTCGGCCGTCGACCTGGTCGGCTGGGGCATCGGCCGCAGCAGCCGCGGCGTGCGCCTCGCGGACGGCGGGACCCCGCCGACCGCGCCGCCCTGGCTCTGACGGCCACAATGGAGGGCATGACCGACCCGGAACCGCTCGGCTACACCGGATTCCTCATCCGGCGCGCGCAGCAGACGCACGTCGCGGTGTGGCAGCAGGAGGTCTCCGCGTCGGTGTCGAGCGTCCAGTACGGCGTCCTCGCCGTGCTCGCGCGGCGCCCGGGAGCGAGTCAGCGCGAGCTGGGCGACGAGCTCGACCTGGACCGCTCCACGGTCGCCGACCTCGTCTCCCGCTTGCAGCGCCGCGGCCTGCTGCAGCGCGAACGCCACGACGGCGACCGCCGCCGCAACACCGTCGAGCTCACCGATGCCGGGCGTGAGCAGGTCGAGGAGCTCCGTCCGCGCGTCGAGGCGGTGGAGCACGTCCTGACGGACGGGCTCTCGCCCGAGGACCGGCGCGAGCTGCGGTCCCTGCTCATGCGGGTGCTGTCGGTGAGCCGCCGGCCGCGCACCGCCGAGCGGTCGGCCTGACGATGTTCGTCGACGCCCGGACGCTCGACCCCGCCTCCACGTACCGGCTGCTCGTGGGGTCCGTCGTGCCGCGCCCGATCGCGTGGGTCACCAGCGGGATCCCGCCGCAGCCGGTCAACCTCGCGCCGTTCAGCTCGTTCGCGTGGGTGAGCCAGCATCCGGCGATGCTCGGGTTCACGGTCAACCACCGGCCGGACCGTCGCAAGGACACCGTGCGCAACATCGAGGAGAACGGCGAGTACGTCGTGCACATCGCGACCGAGACGATGCTCGGCGCGCTGCACGCGAGCTCCGAGGGCCTGCCCGAGCACGTGAGCGAGGTCGAGCGCCTGGGGCTCGCGCTCGCGCCGTCGACGCTCGTCGCGACGCCCCGGCTGGCGGATGCGCCGATCGCGATGGAGTGCCGCTACGAGCGCACGATCGCCTTCAGCCCGACCGGAGGCGACTTCGTGGTCGGCACGGTGCTCGCCTGGCACATCCGCGACGACGTCATGACCGACGGCCGGATCTCGACGGACCTGCTGCGCCCGCTCGGCCGGCTCGCCGGCCCGCGCTACACGGCGCTCGGCGAGATCACCGAGCTGCCGCCCGTGCCGGGCGGCTGACGCCGCCCGGCCACCCCGTCAGACGCGCGCGCCGCCCGTGGCGAGGCGCATCAGGTCGGAGTCGAAGTCGATCGCCCCGCCCTCGACGGCGTCGTGCTGGTAGCCCTGCCAGGCGTGCCCGACGATCTCGGCGCGGGCGTCGGCCCGCACGAGCGCGGCCAGCTCGATCGCGGCGCGGCGGATGCGCTTCGTCAGGCCCGGGTCGCCCCAGTCCTCCGGCGCCGCGTAGACCGCGGTGGGCGCGGCGATGGCCCGGAAGTAGGCCAGCAGCGGCCGGAGCTGCTCGTCCGGCACCATGGCGTGCCGCGGACTGCCGCCGGTCGCGCCGACCACCGCGGGCATGGCGATGAGGGCATCGGTGTCGAGCGTGTCGAGGTACGACTTCATGAGGCCGCTGACCCCCGCCTTGTAGACGGGCGTCGCCAGGACGAGCGCATCGGCCGAGGTCACGATCGCCGTCGCGGCCTCGAGCTCGGGCGAGCTGAGCCCCGAGACGATCGCCCGCGCGGTGTCGACCGCGAGCGGGGCCAGGTCGACGATCCGCGCCTCGGCGGCCACGCCCTCCTCGGTCAGGCGCTCGACGGCGGCGCGGCCGAGCCGCTCCCCGAGCAGGCGCGTCGTCGATCCCTCGCTGACGCCCGCGCTCAGCACCACGATGGATGCCGGTCCCGTCGTCTCGTTCATCTCTCGTCCGTCCTCGTCCGCCGGGTCTGCGCCCCGGCTCCGTTCTCCTCGCTGCGGGCCACGATCGCGCGGCACAGGTCGCGCACCGCCTCCAGGTCGCTCGGGCCGAGCGCCCCGGTCAGCAGGCGGGCGATCCGCCCGTCGACGCCGGTGCCCACCCGACGCTGCAGCTCGGCGCCCTCGTCGGTCAGGTGGAGCAGGCACACCCGGCGATCCGACGGGTCGGCCGAGCGCGACACCAGTCCGCGGTGCTCGAGGCGCGCCACGAGGCGCGACAGCCCGGGCTGGCTGAGCATGACCGACTCGGCCAGCTCGCCGATCGGCCGCCCGCCCGGCACCTCCGACAGCGCGCACAGCACGCCGTACTCGGTGGGGAGCACCCCCGACGCCGCGTCCTCGTCGGC
>Ga0247757_10000098_pt1 | contig 68884 bp, 53 predicted proteins | sample UWRJL126311R4_FD_180929 | JGI IMG/M metagenome (GOLD analysis project Ga0247757, IMG submission 180929) | Plant litter microbial communities from Arlington Agricultural Research Station in Wisconsin, United States - UWRJ-L126-311R-4 | ecosystem: Environmental > Terrestrial > Plant litter >...
GCGCCCGGGGGAGCCGACTTCACTTGCGCCACGCTCTTCATCACGCCGCTCGCCGCCGGAGTGGGGCGAATGGTGTCGAAGCGCACCCGCACGCTGACCTGGCTGCCCCCTAACTCGTCACACAGAGTGCCCGCGAGTGCGAACAATTGATGACGAACGTCGTCACCGGCGGTCACGTCGGAGGCGAGCACGAGTTCACCGCGTTGCTTTTTCAGCATCACGCGTAGAAACGCGCCGCAGATCGCTTGACGCGCGTCGATGCTCGCCGCGTCGAGCGCGCCATTGCTGACCAACAACCCTGCGTGAATGGCTTCTTCGTGGGCGCTGATCTCGTCCATCTTGCGGCCGATGCGCTGGGCAAATAGCGCCGCTGATTCGTCCGCTGATTGCGCGATGACTATCGAGTTCGGTGCATGCGCTTGGTACTCCGCGAGCCACGGTGGCCAAGATGACCCGCGCTCGAGAACGACCACCGAGAGCAGTGTTTCGTCCGGTTGTTGCATATCGTCCCTCCGCGTGGTCTTTCGGCCCCGCGCCTCCGTCGCACTCCGTTGGGCCCGCTGCCCGCTTCGCTACGCGTAGGAACTTTTTCGGTCCGAGTCCGAAAGTGACTCGAAGAAATAGTTTCCCAGCGTACCCAGTAGGAGATGCCTCCAATTTTTTGGATTCGTCAACTACGAACGCTCCTCGCCTACGGCTAGGCGTAAATGATGTGAAGTGCGCAGACGCTCCCACATCCCGCCCGCGCTGCCCCGCCGCTCGCGCGGCGGCGTTGGCGGCGTGCTCCGCGCGCGGCGAGCGCCGTCGGCGGTTGCCGCGAATTGGCGATCAGTAGCCGAAGTCGGGTGTGCCGGGCTTGCCCGCGGGGGCATGCACGGGCTTGGCCGCTCGCACGAGCGCGGGCTTCACGGTTCGCCCGGGCGCGAGCCGCGCGGGCTCGGCTTTCGCGCTGCCGCTATCGGAGGCCGCGCTGGCAGCGGGCGTTGCGCTCGCCGCCGCGGGAGCGGCGACGGGATCGATCGGCGGCGCTGCGGCACTCGCGACCACGGGCGCGACGGCGCTCGACTCGGCCCTGACGTTCGGCGCGCTGCTCGGAGGCGTCTTCGCGTCTGGAGCCTCAGCGGCGGAACTCGCCGCTGCCGGAGATTTGTGAAGAAGGGCATATGCGGCGTACGCGCCCCCACTCAGCACCAGTAGCCCTGCTCCAAGGGCGGCGGCGATCGCCGGAGCGGCACTTTTTTTCGGAGCGCCAGGCGCGGCACCGGGCTGCGACGTCGCCCAGGTCCCGGCGGTTTTGTTGCCAGGCACGGGCGCGGCCGCGCCCTCCGCGACGGATACGTTCACTTCGCTCACCGACGCGAGCGAGCCACGAGCGCCCGGAAGGTGACCGGCGGATGAAGCGTGTACCGCGCTGGGCAACGCGACCGACTGCCCGCTACGGGCCCAGGCGTCGAGCGCTTGGATCACCTCGGCCGTGCTTTGAAATCGTTGTGCGACGTCCCGGGCCATCGTCTTGGAGACGATGCTGGCAAACGCGGGATCCAAATCCGGGACGAGCGATTGCGGGGGCGGCACTTCGTCCAAAACGATCTTGAACATCAATTGGTTGAACGTGCCGGCGTCGAACGGTACGCGCCCGGTGACGGCTTCGAACATGATCACGCCCAACGAATACACGTCGCTGCGGGCATCCGCTTCACCGCTGCCGCTCGCTTGCTCGGGAGACATGTAATACGGCGTGCCCATGACCGCGCCCGTACGCGTCATCTTCATGCCGTCGCCGCTGAGGGGTGAGAACTTGGAGATGCCAAAATCGATGATCTTGACGAAATCCTTCTGCCCCGCCTTTTCTCGCAGAATGAAAATGTTGTCTGGCTTCAAGTCGCGGTGAATGATGCCGACGGCGTGCGCCGCGCCCAAACCGACCAGCACTTGGCGCATCAGCGGCGCGAGTTCATGCGGCATGAGCCGACCGCGCTGCTTGATCCGGGAGGAGAGCGGCTCGCCCTCCAAGAATTCCATGATGATGAAGCGGTCGCCATTGGGCAGGTTGCCCAGGTCGAGCACCTCCAAAATGTGATCGTTGCCGATGCGACCGGCCGCTTGGGCTTCGCGCTCGAAGCGCTGCATCACCTCCGTGTTGCCGGCGAACGCGGCGTGCAACACCTTGATCGCCACCCGGCGATTGATGCGCACGTTCTCGCCGGCGAAGACGGCGCCCATGCCGCCTTCGCCGATCATCTTCACGATGCGATACTTGTTGTCTAAGAGCTGACCGACTTCGAGCGACATCGTGGAGCCTTCTTCCCAAAGGACAGGATCCTCCGATTATACGACGATGCTCGGGGTCAGCCCGACAATTGTCCACGCGCCCGCGCCCGCGGTTTGCACGGGAGGCGCAGATGGTGCGCGGAAATTACCGCAGAGCTGCGATGGCTCAGGCCACGCGGCGGGCGGCGTTTTTCGCGGCGGGTGCGGACCCACGAGCGCTAGCACGCGGGGAGGATCCCGCTTCCGCGCTCTCGCCGGCCGCAACCGCGAGCGGCGATTGGCCAAAGCTGAGCTTCACTTCCACGCCCGCGCTCTGCCATTCGCGATTGAGCTCGCCGAGCAGGCTCGAAAGTACGGGCTTCGAGCGTTCCTCGTTGCGATCGCTCGCGACGAAAGAGAGGCCGCCTCCGCCTGCGCGGCCGAGTAAGCCCGCCATCGCGCGAGCGAGGTCGGTGCGCGCACCTTGTGCGTGAGCGTCAATGCGCTCACTACAAGCGACGACGACGCTGCCCACTGCGACTCCGCTGGGGAACGAGCGACTCAACTGTTCGGTCACGCGCTGCGCGAACGCGACGGGCGACTCGGTTTCGTCTTGTGCAAAAACGCGGCGCGCCTTTGCAGTGCGCGACTCCAACTCCGCGCTTGGCCATTCGGCTCCGAGTTCCACGACGATCAGCAGGCCCTCGGACGACGTAAGTTTTTGCATGTAAGGTCCCGGTCTATACCCGCTTTACCCAACAAATCTCGCAAAGTTTCCTCGGATTGGCCAAATTTCGGGCAAGCTCTGATGATTCCTGCCCCTTTTGTCCCCGCTAACCCTACCCCGCGCCCGTCACGCTCACCCCGTAACCGGCTTTTTTGGGGAAATTTAGCGCGGTACTGTGCAGCGCTGCTCGGCGTCGCAATCGGTGCCGCGGGGTTTGCCGTGCTGTTCCGGCGCGCGATCGCCTTGGTGTTCACGCACCTGTACGCGGCGCCCGACGTGCTGACTGCGTTTGCGGGACTACCTTGGTACGCCCGCGTGATCGTCCCCACGCTCGGTGCCGCGCTCGCCGGTTTCTTCGGCGCGCTCGCCGCGAAGGTCAAAGGCGGTCGGGGCGTCGGACAAGTGATGGAAGCGGTGGCGCTCGGCCGAGGTCGCATCTCCTTGCGACTCACACTGCTCAAGGCACTCGGCTCATGGCTCGCAATCGTCTCGGGAGGCTCGGTCGGTCGTGAAGGGCCACTGATTCAATTCGGCGGTGGACTCGGCAGCTCTCTCGGGCGCGTGTTCTCGCTGCGCGAGCGGCAAATACGGGCCTTGATCGCGGCGGGGGCCGCGGCTGGTTTCGCGGCGGCTTACAACACGCCCATTGCCGCCGTGCTATTCGTGGTCGAAGTCGTGACGGGGGTGATCGCGCTCGACATCGTGCTCCCCGCGATCATCGCGGTGCCGATCGCAACGGCACTGACTCGGCTCGCCATCGGCGGCGGGCCGATCTACGGGCAGCGCACATTCAGCATGAACTCCAATGCCGAACTCGGACTGTACGCAGGCCTCGGATTACTGGCGGGGGTCGTCGGTCCCGCGTTCATGGTGCTGCTCGCGTACGGGGAGAGCTGGTTCGAAAAGCTGAGCGCGCGGCGCTCGCTTCGAGCGGCCCTCGGCGGAGCACTGGTCGGCGCCATCGCGATCGGGTTGCCACAAGTCACAGGCAACGGCTACGAAACCATCAATCTGATCTTGGGACAGCAACTCGGGATTGGACTCTTGCTGCTGATCCTGTTCGCCAAGGCGATCGCCACCACGGCCTCGGTATCTTCGGGCAGCCCCGGCGGCGTATTTACGCCTTCGTTGCTGCTCGGCGCGGCGCTAGGAGGCAGTGTCGGGCACTTGGTCTTGCGCTTCGGCCCCGCGAGTAGCGGCGGCGCCGTGGCCGCCTACGCGCTCGTCGGCATGGCCGCGATGATCGCGGCCACTACCCATGCGCCCTTGATGGCTACCGTGCTCGTGTTCGAGCTATCCGGCGACTACGCGATCGTGCTTCCGCTGCTCACGGCGTGCGCGATCGCCACGGTGCTCTCGCGAAGAGTGCACCGTGAATCGATCTATACCGAAGAGCTGCAGCGACGCGGCAGCAGCTGGGAGGTCAGAGTGGTGGCCGCCGACTCAGATGTGAATCGCGCGCCCTGACACGGCGAACGCCGCTTCTTTGACGATCTCGGCGAGGGTGGGGTGAGCGTGCGACGTGCGCGCGATGTCCTCCGACGTGGCCCCGAACTCGATCGCCGCGACGGCTTCCGCGATCAAGTCGCCGGCGTGAGCACCCAAGATGTGGATACCCAAGATGCGATCGGTGTCGCGGTGCGCGAGGATTTTCACGCGACCTTCGGTAGACCCGATGGCGCGTGCGCGACCGTTGGCGGAGAATGGAAACGAGCCCTTCTTGTACGGGACGTTCTGCGCCTTGAGCTCGTCTTCGGTCTTACCCACCGACGCGATTTCGGGGTGGGTATAGACCACGCCCGGGATCGCGTCGTAGTTCACGTGGCCGTAGCCGGTGACGATGTGCTCGACACAAGCAACGCCCTCTTCTTCGGCCTTGTGCGCGAGCATCGGGCCGCGCACGACATCGCCGATGGCGTAGAAACCCGCGACGTAGGTGCGGAAATGATCGTCGATCGGGATGCGACCGCGCGGGTCGAGCTCGATGCCGACGGTGTCGAGCCCGAGCCCGGTCGTGTTCGGCACGCGACCGACCGAGACCAAAACTCGGTCGCACTCGATGTCCGGTTGACCTTCGACGCTGACGAACACTTTGTCGCCATCGCGACGAGCACCCGTCACCTTGGAACCCAAGCGGAACTCGATGCCTTGCTTGGTGAAGATGCGCTCGGCTTCTTCGGCGATGTCCGAGTCCATGCCGGGCAAGATTCGCTCGAGGTATTCGAGCACGGTCACCTTGGCGCCGAGGCGATTCCAGACCGAGCCCAGCTCGAGCCCGATGTAACCTGCGCCAATCACGACCAAGTGCTTGGGCACCTCCGGGTAGGAGAGCGCTTCGGTGCTGGTGCCGATGCGGTCGCCGTCGAGGGTAACCCCGCGCAACGGCGCGACGCTGCTGCCGGTCGCGATCAGCACGTGCTTGGCTTCGAGTTCGATGGCGTCTTGGCCCTCCACGACCACGCGACCCGGCCCGACGATCCGACCGTGCCCGCGGTAACGGGTGATCTTGTTCTTTTTGAACAGGTACGCGACGCCGCCCGTGTTCTGCGCGACGACCTTGGTCTTACGCTCGAGCATGCGCGGCAAATCCAACTCGACGCCCGACACCTTGACGCCGAAGTCGGCCAAATCATGGCCGGCGGCGTGGTAGCGCTCACTGGCCTCGAGCAGGGCCTTGCTCGGAATGCAGCCAACGCGCACGCAGGTGCCGCCGAGTGCCTCTTCGTCCTCGACACAAGCGACGTCCAAGCCCAGTTGCGCGGCGCGGATCGCCGCCACGTAGCCACCCGGGCCGGCACCAATCACGATCAAATCATGTTTTTTCACGTTAGACCTCGAGCAGGATGCGCGCGGGTTCTTCCATGCACTGCTTGATGCGCTTCAAGAATGTAACCGCTTCGCGCCCGTCCACGAGGCGGTGGTCGTACGTGAGCGCGACGTACATCATCGGTCGAATCACGACCTGACCTTTGATCGCCATCGGCCGGTCTTGGATCGCGTGCAGGCCGAGGATACCGCTCTGCGGCGGGTTGACGATCGGCGTCGACATCATCGAACCGTAGATGCCACCGTTGGTGATCGTGAACGTGCCGCCTTGGAGTTCGCTCAGCTCGAGCTTGTTCTCTTTGGCGCGCTTGCCGAAATCGGCGATCGTTTGCTCGACCTCGGCGAAGCCCAAGCGTTCCGCGTTGCGAATCACCGGCACGGCCAAGCCCTTACCGCCACCGACGGCCACGCCGATGTCGTAGAAGTTCTTGTACACGACGTCGTTGCCGCGGATTTCCGCGTTGACCGACGGGATCAGCTTCAAGGCTTCGATGGTTGCCTTCACGAAGAAGGACATGAAGCCGAGCTTGATGCCGTATTTCTCCTGGAAAGCTTCTTGGTGAGTTTTCCGCAGTTCCATCACGGCGCCCATGTCGACCTCGTTGAAGGTCGTGAGCAGCGCGGCCGTCTGTTGTGACTGCACCAAGCGCTCGGCGATGCGCTTGCGGAACGGGCTCATCGCGACCGCTTCTTCGTGACGGTCTTGCGCAACCGGTGGCGCCTTGGCGGCCGGCTTCTCTTTCAAACGGTCGACGTCTTCCTTCAACACGCGACCACCCGGGCCCGTCGCCTCGACGTCATCCGGGTTGAGACCACGTTCTTTCAGTGCGCGGCGCGCGGAGGGCATCACGCGGGCGAAGCCTTGAGGAGGAATGGTCGGGCGCACGCTCTTCGAACGCTCTTCTTGCGGGGGCGGCTCGGCCTTGCGCGGCTCGGCCTTGGGAGCCTCGGCCTTGGGAGCCTCGGACTTGACCGGCTCGGGCGCTTTCGGCTTGGCCGCACCGGCCGCACCTTCCTCGATGTAACCGATCACGTCGCCAACGTTGGCGGTCTGGCCCTTCTTGACCTTGATCTGCGACAGCACGCCGTCGTTCGGCGCGGTCAGATCGACCGTCACCTTGTCGGTTTCGATCTTGGCGATCACTTCGTCACGCGTGACGCTGTCACCTTCGGCCTTCAGCCACTCGCCCATTTGAACTTCGGTGATTGATTCACCGACGGTCGGCACTTTTAATTCGATTGCCATGCTCTGCAGCGCTTCCTGTTATCGAACTGAGAGCGGACCATCCTCGGCCACGCTCGCGGCCCCGGACTTTCGTCCCGGGGCCCAGATCGGTCAACTTGTAGAAAGAATCTAGGGATTTAGAGGGGCGGCGTGAGCCAGGACTCAGGCGAACGCGCGCTCCAGCAGTTCTTGCTGCTCGAGCTTGTGGCAGTTGTGCGAACCGGTCGCGGGGCTCGCCGACTCGGTCCGGCACACGCCGCTGAACGGGAAGCGCCCGAACAGCATCGCCCCGAAGCGCGCGCGGAAGTGACGCCAAGCGCCCATGTTCTCCGGTTCGTCCTGGACCCAGACGATCGGCGTTCCGTCCTCGCAGTGCTCGATGGCGGCGCGGATGTGCCGATCGGGCAGCGGGTACAACTGCTCGACACGCACGATCGCGATGTCGTTGCGATTCAGCTCTTGGCGGCGCTTCTCCAAGTCGTAGTAGACCTTGCCCGTGCACACGAGCACCTTGCTCGGCTTGTTCGCGCGCATGTCCGGGATGACGCGTTGGAAGCGACCGGTCGAGAAGTCTTCGAGCGGGCTCACGCACATGGGGTGACGCAACAAGCTCTTGGGGGTGAACATGATCAGAGGCTTGCGCCACGGGCGCAGCACCTGACGACGCAGCACGTGGAAGTGCTGAGCCGGCGTGCTCGGTTGCACGATCTGAATGTTGTCTTCGGCGGCGGCCGACAGGAAGCGCTCCAGCCGCGCGCTGGAGTGCTCGGGGCCCTGGCCTTCGTAGCCGTGCGGCAACATCAACACGAGCCCACTGAGCCGCTTCCACTTGTCCTCGGCGCTGACCAAAAACTGATCGATGATCACCTGCGCGCAGTTCACGAAATCACCGAACTGCGCCTCCCAGACGACGAGCCCATCCGGCCAATCCAGGCTGTACCCGTACTCGAAGCCCATCACGCCGGCTTCACTGAGCGCGGAGTTGTAGATCTCGATCGGCGCTTGATCCGGGCTCAAGTGGCAGAGCGGCATGTAGGTATGCCCATCTTCCACGTCGTGCAGCACGGCGTGACGCTGGGTGAACGTGCCGCGGGGGGAGTCCTGCCCGGTGAAGCGCACGCGTGAGCCTTCGGTCACGAGCGAGGCAAACGCGAGCAACTCGGCGGCGCCCCAATCGAGCGGCTGCTCGCCGTTGCCCATCGCATTGCGTTTCTGCAGCAAGCGCTCGATCTGCTTGTGCGGGTGGAAGTCCGCCGGCAGCACGTTTTGCTTCAGAATCAGGTCCTTCGCGCGCGCGAGCGAGATACCCGAGTCGACCTCGGGCACGTTGGCTTCCGGACCGCCCAGGTAGCCCTTCCAATAGCCACCGAGCCAATCGGTCGTCTTCACGAAGTCTTTGCGGCGCGCCTCACCGAGTTCGGCTTCGAGGTGCTCGCGGCGCTCGACCGCGATGCGGTCCGCTTCCGACACGGTCATCCCGCCGAGCTTCAGCAAATGCTCGAGGTAACCGTCGCGAACACTCTTCCGTTCGGCGATCGCGGCGTACATGAGCGGCTGCGTGAAGGCCGGCTCGTCGCTCTCGTTGTGGCCGTGACGGCGGTAACCGTACATGTCGATCACCACATCGCGCAGGAACGTGTCGCGGAAATCCATGGCCAAGCGCACGACCTGAGCCACCGCTTCCGGATCTTCACCGTTGACGTGAAAGATCGGGATTTGCAGCATCTTCGCCACGTCGGTTGCGTAGGTCGTGGAGCGAGCTTGCGAGGGCGGAGTGGTGAAACCAATCTGGTTGTTGATCACGACGTGCAGCGTGCCGCCCGTGGTGTACGCATCCAGCTGGCTCAGGTTCAGCGTTTCCTGGATGATGCCTTCACCGGCGAACGCAGCGTCACCGTGGATCAACAGCCCCAGCTTGTGGGCGTGACGGGTGTCGCCCACGCGATCTTGCTTGGCGCGCGCGCGGCCGAGCACCACCGGGTCGACGTACTCCAAATGGCTCGGGTTGAAGCACAGCGAGAGATGCACCTTCTTGCCGCTGTCGGTCACGAAATCCGAGCTGTGACCGAGGTGGTACTTCACGTCGCCACTGCCGAAATAAAGCTCTGGATCGCTGTCTTCGACTTCACGGAAGATCTCGCGCGGGCTCTTGCCCATGATGTTCGCCAGCACGTTGAGTCGGCCGCGATGGGCCATGCCCAAGATGATCTCGTCGACACCGTGCTCCGCGGCCCGGTCGATCGCCAGCGTCAGCAGCGGAATCAAGCTCTCCGAACCGCTGAGCGAGAAGGTCTTCACGGTCGAGAACTTGCGGCGCAAGAAGTCTTCGAACGTGGTCGCGTCCGTCAGCTTGGTGAAGATGCGGATCTGCTCGGAGCGCTGCAGCTCGAGGCGGTTCTCCGAACCCTCCATCCGATCTTGCAGCCAGTTTTTCACCTTCAGGTCGTCGATGTGCATGAACTGCACGCCGATCGAGCGGCAGTACGTGTTGCGCAAGCGTGTGAGCATCTCGCGCAACGTCAGCGCTTGCGCGCCGAAGATGGTGCGGCTCGAGAACTTGCGATCGAGGTCGTCACCGCGCAGCCCGTGGAACTCGGGGTCGAGCTCTTCTTGCGGCAAGCGCGGCAGACCGAGCGGGTCGATCTTTGCGATCATGTGGCCGCGCACGCGGTAGGCGCGAATCAGCGCGTCGACGCGATCTTGACGGACCGCGACGTCCGACACGCCATTGTTCCAACCGCCGGGACCCGCGTAGCCGTTTCCGTTGCCGTTGGGCTTACCGTTGGCGCTGCCGTTGACGCCCGGTGCGTGGCCGTTCGAGGCGACCGGAGCATTGAACAAACTCGCGGCACGGAAACTCGGACCGAGCTTCGGCGCGCGACTGAAGTCTGCGTCCGGCGTCAGGTCACGGAAGTATTCTTGCCAATCCGGCGGAACCAGGTTCGGGTCTTTGAGGAAGTCGGCGTACAGCCCTTCGGCGAACGCGAGGCTCAGTGTGTTGACGGAGCCCTCTGACGAATCAGACAAATCGTTTTCCATGGCGGTTCTATGGGGCGAAGCGGGGTGTTTCGGCGGTGCGGTCCATGCGCCCTCCCCCGCGCTCGGTCAAGTAAATCGGGGGGAATGCGCCGAGTTGTTGAAGAATGTAAGCATGACTCGAAAGCTCCACACCCTGAGCAGCTCAGTTTCCGACACGAATTCTTGAGACTTCCGGCATGTTTCCAATTCATTTCACGACTGACACACGGGCCGCATTCGTTATCATCGCGATGAGACGCGATACCCCCGCTTGCCAGGGGATCGCTTGTCTAGCTTCTCCGGATTGGGCGGCAGCCTCCATGCACCCACCTGGGAGGCGGCCTGGATGCCCCCCGGCAGGGTCGCCCGGTCCACGGACCGGCGTGCTCGCTGCGCTGCGCGCGCCGGGCCCCCGGCAAGCGTCGGGCGTCGCCCGCCGCGGGGGGGCCAGCGTCAGCGCACGCTTACCGACGTAGGTCGCGGCGCGACGCACGCGACAGAGCCGACCGATGCCGGCTCTCTTCAGCCAGCTGCGCCGCCGAAGGCTGAGACGTCAGGGCCCGAGCGCGTGACCATTCAAAGATCAGCCGTCCGCCACGCGCTCGACTCGGCGTCGCCAAGCCCAAACTTTTACGTGCCGACACGTCGCGATACGTCGGCGCCGTCGTCACTTGAGCACGACCGCACAAATCCCATCATTGCACGGCACTCCATTGCAGCACTCGCCGTCGACGGCGCACAGCTGGCCGTACTGAGAGCAAGTCGGGTAACCGCCACCCACTCCGCCCGTCGCGCCGCCATTGCCACCGCTGCCAGTGGACCCGCCCGTTCCCCCTGAGCCGTCGGTAGTCGGGACCAACGAACAACGACCCGCGGTCGAGCCCGGTGAGCGATTGCAAACGCCGCCCGGACAGCAGTCCCCGTTGATGGTGCACGCGCCGTCGCTGGGCACGCAGTTGGGGCCGCCGCCGTCCGGCGGCGCCAAGCAGCGGAGCTTGCCGTCCGCATCGGGAACGCAGGGCGCTTTGTCGCAACAATCCGCAGCGGACGCGCACGCCTCATCTGCCATCTTGCACTCTCCGACCCCGAGGCAACGCGGCACGCCCAGCCCATCGAGCTTGCACATCGTGAACTTGGGCGTCTCCGGCCCACAGCAATCGGAGCGTGCCGCCGAGCTCGAGCAGGTGTAGTTTTGATCCGCGAGGTAGTGACACACGTTGCCCTCGGGATTGCAGGCGTTTTTGCCGCCGTTCATCGGGTTGCGGCACACGCCGATCTTGCCACTCGGGTCGAGCTCACAGCTCCCGTTGCCGGCACCAGGCAGGCCGCTCGTGGCGTCGCCGCCGCAGCAGTCTTCGTCTTTCCGACACAGATCGCCCGTGACGTGACAGCCGCTCGCGGGCTGACAAATGGAAACACCCGCCGGGCCAGGCGCGCACAGGCGACTGCAACAATCCCCGCAGCCATCGCACAGCATGCCGTCGACTTTGGAGCAGTACGCCGGGCCCTTCGGCGGCGGAGCACAAGTCCCGATCTTCTGCCCGTCGGCGATCACGCAGTTGGCGGTGCAGCACTCGCCGTCACCCGCGCACACATCGCCGGGCTGCACGCAAAATGACGAGCCGAGTTTGCAGTGCTTCGTGGCGTCGCAAAGTCCGGAGCAGCAGTCGCCATTGCCCTCGCAGGCGTTGCCGGCGGTCTTGCAGCGGTCGTTCAACGCCGTGCACTTGCCGTCTGCACCGCACAACCCTCCGCAACATTCGGCGTTGCTCGCACAAGCGTCGCCGTCGGAAGTGCACGCGGTCTCTGAGCATGCGCCATCGACACAGCTGAGCGAGCAGCACTCGGTCGCGACGTTGCACGCACTCTTGGCTTTCGTACAGGTGTTCGGCGCGGCGACACACCCGGTTTGCGAATCACAAACGCCCGAGCAACAGTCGGCGCCACTCGTACACGCCTCCGAAACGGCGTGGCAGTCGCCGCCTGGGCTATTCGTGCCCCCCGGATCGCTCAGCACTGGCCCACTGCCCGACCGTCCATTGCCGATATGGCCGGCGCTTCCGGCGGCGGAGGAACTCGAGCTTGCCGTGTCGGTAAAGGGCGTCTTTGTCGAACCACCACAACCGACCCAAAAGGCAGTCATGGCAACGACCAAAGCACCGACGATGCGGCGGGGACGAGTCATCGTTCGAATCATTTGGCTCACTCCGGGAAGGCTGCGCTGACGAGATCGCAGGGCACCCGGTCAGTGGCAGCCCTTGGATAGAATTATGATCGGGCGTCGCCTTTTTCCGCCGCGCGCGCGAGCCCTGGGAGCCACGCGCAATCTCGCCTCGAATCCATGGGGCTCGCGTGGGGTTTCGTGCACGAGCTGTAGCCTGATAACGTCCTCTGGAGTACTCGATGCAAGCCTGGCCCATCGTTCTCTTCGCCATCTGGGTCGCGCTCAGAACGCAGCCGGCGGCCGCCGCGCCCGGGCCTGTGCCCGCGCTCGAGCGCGGGGGCGTCGAGTTGAACTTGGATCGGGGCCCGGGCACTGAACGCTGCATCGATGCACCGGCGCTCGAGCGCAACGTCGAAACGAGACTTCACCGCCGCGTGTTTGTGCGAGAAAAAGCGCCGTTCATACGAATATTCTTGCGCTTGAGTCACGTCAACGCACGAGCCTTTTCGGCACAGCTGAGGCTCGTTTCCGATGACGGCGAGAGTCTTGGAGAACGCACGCTCATAACGAATGCGGCGCATTGTTCGGCCCTCGACGACTCGTTGGCGCTCGTCGTGGCGCTGCTGGTCGACGCACCACTCGGCGAGCGCGAGGCCGAGCTGGCGGAAAGTGAGCGGTCCGCGAGCACGCCTCGCGCAGCGAAAGACGAGGAGAAAGCGAGCCGAACGCCAACGACCGTCGAGCTCCCTGCGAGCACCTTTGCTCCGCGCGAGCCGTGGCAATGGCGTGCGACCGCGGGCGCGAGTCTCGCGTTGGGACTCTTACCGGGCGCGGCGATAGGTCTCGAGTTGGGAGTGCGGGCGCGCCCCTCGCGCGGCCCCGAGCTGAGTGTGTTCGCCCAGGGCTACGCGCGTCGCGAGGCCTCCTCCGGAGACGGCGCCGGCGCTCACTTCGACGCGCTGTTCGTGGGCCTCGAGATCTGCCCACTCCAGACGGAAGTTGCGGGGATGCGCTTCGCCGCCTGCGTTGGTCAAAACCTCGGGCGGCTCCACGTGGCCGCATTTGGCTATGACCAGAACTCGAGCGCGACGCGCTTGCTGTACAACGTACTGGCGCGGGGGCGAGTGAGCATCCCCCTCGTTGAACGGGTCTCGGCGCATCTCTCCGCGCGCGGCGAAGTTCCGCTGGCGCGCCCGCTGTTCTACTATGGCGCACGGGAGAACATCGACCACGACGTGTTCCAGCCCAACGCGATTTTAGCGATACTCGAGCTGGGATTGTCCGTTGCACTTTGATAATTCGGCGGCGGCACCCCCACTCACGGAGGGAGATCCACGATTCCTCTCTCTCTCGAACAACGCTCACTTGCCATGAACAGCGGCAGCGCGCCCAGCGTGCGCCAGGTGTTCGACGAACACGCGCGCTACATTTGGCGCGCGCTTCGACATTTGGGAGTTGCGGAAGCCGAGATCGCCGATGTCAGCCAGGAAGTATTCATCACCGTGCACAAGAAGCTGTCCGACTTCGAGGGCCGGTCGAGCCTCCGCACGTGGCTTTACGGCATCTGCCTGCGGGTATCATCCGACCACCGGCGACGTGCGTACGTCAGGCGCGAATCACCCGCCGCGGAGCCGTGGGCTGAAGGCGGCCCCGCGGAAGACCCCGGTCCAGACCTGGAGGACCGGGCGACGCTTCGCGCTTTGCTCGGCGTTCTCGACCCGGACAAACGCGCGGTCTTGGTGCTTTACGAGATCGAAGGGTTCACGATGAAGGAGGTGGCGGAGATCATCGAGTGCCCACTGCAAACGGCATACTCGCGATTGCACGCCGGTCGCGAGCGTTTGCTAGAAGCGTTCCTCGCGGAGAGAGGAGCGTCTCGATGAGCGAACCGACTGATCCAGGGCGCTGGTCGGACGGGGCCGGCGCGCCTCCGGGCCTCGCCGAACTACTCACGGTTGCGAAGCGCGACGTCCCGAGTGAGGCTCAGCTGTCCAGCGTCCTGGCGCGTGTGAACGCGGTGGTCGACGCACCGTCGCCACCGCCGAGCGCGCCGGCATCGGCGCGGCGGTTCTGGCTCGTGACCAGCGGCGTGATTGTCGGAGTAGGCATCGGCGCGGGCGTCTACCTCTCGCGCGTGCCAACGCCCACCGGGTCATCGGTCCTGCCGTCGCGGGCCCCCGCTCCGTTGCTCCAGGCTCCGTTGGATGGACCCGCGTCGAGTGCGGCGCTCACCCCACCCGCGCAAGCGGCGCCCGCGATGCCCACGCCTGCCCCTGCGCCTCCCGCCCCCTCGACGAAAAAGCATGCGGCAACGGCCACCGCAGTCGCAAACGACGCCGCCGCAGCGGAAGCGTTGCTGCTCGAGCGAGCCCGGACCGCTCTCGCCTCGAGCCCGGCGCAATCCCTGGCCCTCGCGCAACGTCATGCGGCGGAATTTCCACACGGTTTGCTGGTTCAAGAGCGCGAAGTGATCGCCATCTCGGCGCTGCGTCGTCTCGGGCGCACGGCGGAGGCCGCGGCGCGCGCCGCGCGTTTCGACGCGCGGTTTCCGAAGTCCGTTCATCAACCCAAGCTCGCGGTTCCGAAGCACCCGTGATGACCGAGTTGCTCTCGCGGGTTCGAGCCTGGTGCCGAGTGCTGGCGGTCGTTTCCTGCTCCTTGGCAGGGGCGTGTTCCGATCGCGTCAAGATTGGTCAGGACTTGCCGCTGGCGAACACGGGTGACAACGGCGGCCGTGGTGGCGGATCGTCGGCGGGTGCTCCCGCACGCGAGGATGCGGCGGGCGCACCTGCCGAGTGCCGGATCACGGCTTGTCAGGGCAAAGTCTATGACTGCGGGAACTGCGTCGACGACGACAGGGATGGGCTCGCGGACGCGGCGGATAGCCAATGTACCGGCCCTTGCGACGACACCGAAGATTCCTACTTCGGCGGTATCCCTGGTCAGAACAATGCACCGTGTCACAGCGACTGCTACTTCGACCAAGATACTGGCCCGGGCAATGACCAATGCTATTGGAGCCAAAGCTGCGATCCGTTGTCGGTCGCGTCCGACTATCCGCCGAGCGGCGACTCGCACTGCGCGTACGATCCGGACACCCACATTCCCGCTACCTCAGCCAGCTGCGCGGAGCTCAGGGCCACCCAATCTGCGAGCTGCGCTGCGTATTGTGGGCCGCTCACGCCGAACGGCTGTGACAGCTTTGGTTGTTGTGAGCTGCCGGCAGGCAGCAGTCGCTTCGTGTGGCTCGGCTCGACGGACGGCAACCAGGGAAGCTGCAACGAAAAAACGCTCGACGATCCGGCCGCGTGTCATCCGTGCACTCCCGTGCCGTCGACGTTCAAGCCCTGCGCCCCGTGCCAAGTGTGCGTTGGCCGTCCGGCAGCCGTCGCAGACGCCATTTGTCCGAACGCCACCGACCGTTGTCCGCGCGGCGAACGAGCCTGTGGTCAAGCGGGAGAGCTTGCGTGTGACGTCGATGAGTATTGCGTCACGGGCTGTTGTGAACCCGCACCGAAGTGAACGCGGCGAGAAGAGCACAGTGTCCGATGTGAACGACTGAGACTCAAGCCATGTTTCGAGTTTCAGTTTCGAAACAGACGCAAGGCGATTGGAACGCGCTGCGCGCGAGCGGCCTCCGCGAGCCACTGACATCGCGCCCGTCGAGCCCGCATCGCCCCCCCTCGAGATCGCGGTCTGCCGCCGGAGGCGGTGACGGCCAAGCCGCAACGCGTGCCCATCAAGTAAAACTTCATGGCGATCAGCGGCGGCGCGGCGGCTTGCTTGGCTTTGCTTCGGGCAAGCGCAAGTAACCTCCACCCAAGAACGTGAACATCTGCTGCGTCAAAACCTCCGCGCTCTCTTCGGCGAAGCCGAGCGTCACGGCCTGGTACAGAAGTTCCTTCAGCGCGCCGATGGTCAGGTACGCGAGAACGCGCGGCTCGCCGTCAGCGACGATGCCCAGCGCTTGCCCGTCTTTCAGGCTCTCGGTCAGAAGCTGCACGACAGAGTCGTAGAATGTTTGCAGTTTGCGATCGAACGCAGGGTCGACACCCACCGCGTCGGTGAACAAAATCTTGGTCATGGCGCGCTCGGCCAGACACGTCGCGATGATCGCGCGAATGTTTTCGCGCACTTGCTGGGTGACCGAGCGTCCCGCGTCGTCCGTCACGATGCGAACGATGGCCATCGACAGCTGGCCCGCGAAGCGGTCAACCAAGTCGGAGAAGACGGCACGCTTGTCCTCGAAGTACAAGTAGAAGGTACCGCGCGCCACACCGGCTTGGGCCACGATGTCGTCGATCGTGGTTTGGTGATAGCCGCGCTTGGCGAATACTTCGCGGGCCACGCTCAGGATTTGCTGACGCCGCTCGTTCTTGGGTAAAGCCGCGGATTTCTTCTTGGATCGCGCCAGCGCCATGGTGCCGAAGTGTAGTCCGATAGCAGCTCGCGGGGGCAGAGTCCGCGTACGCCACGTCGAAAAAGGCTCAAGTCGCTCAGCGTCAAGCCGTTGACCCGTGGCATGGGACCATCGCGGCTTCGAGTCATTTACGCAGCAGGTGTGTTGGGCGCTCTGGTGTGCGCTTCCGGCACCGAGGCGCAGGCCGATTCCGCTCCGCGCAAACCAGTGGTGGTCTCTGGCAGCGCCACGAACTCAGCCGGCCTGTTCAGCACCAACGCGGAGGGCGCGGTGATCGAATTGCCCAGCCGAGCCCGTTTGCGGGTGGCGCCGAACTCCTCCTTGCGCGTGTTCCCGTTGCCCCAATTGTTGGCGTTGGGGCCCAGAGCCCGGACCTGGACTTGGAGCTTCGCGCTGCAGAACGGTCGCGTGGACGTCGAACTGCCCAAGACCGGTCGCAACGCGGTGCTGACCAGCATGGGCAAGCTCAGCGCGATCGTCACCGCGGGCCACGCCGCCTTCCGCGTCGATGGCGGTGAAGCGAACGCGGTCAACGTCGAGGGTGACGTCCGCACGTTGTTGAACGACCACTGGCAAACCGTTCCGCTCGGCTGGATGGCAACGCTGAGCAAGGAAGAGCCGAACGCCGTCGCCAAACCCGGCTTGCCCGGCCCGACGTTGACCAGCGCGCAACGCATGTGGTTTGCGCATAGCGAAGCGGTCGCCATGCACGGCTTCCGCTGGGCCGTCGTTCCTGGCGCCGAGCGCTACGAGCTGCGCGTGCGTCGCCTAGCCGACGGCAAAGTGCTCGACCAGAAGAGCACCACGAAGCCGGAATGGGATGCGGGCCTGACGCCCGTGGAACCCGGCCGGTACTCCGTCGCGTTGCGCTCGATCGATGCGCGCGGCATCGAGGGCACTTGGAGCCCCGAGTCCGAGGTGCGGGTGATCGGTGTGGTCTTGCCACCCGGCGCGTACACGACTCCGCAAGCGATCTACCTCGGCGTCGGTCAGCAGGTTCAGTTCACCAACACCGCCGGCCTCGAGATGACCTACCTCGGGGCGGGCCGTTACTTCCCGGCCGCGCAGGGCGCCGGGCTGTACCGTGGCCAGAAGACCGTGATCGGCTTCCGCATGCCCGGAGTGCTCGACACCGCGATCGCGCGCCTCGAGCCGCGCGGCATCTATGCCGACGTGCAGATCGGCCCGCAACGCGCGCTGTGGCCACGTGATCCGATCTCGATCAACATTCAGCTCAAGTCCAAGAACGGCGGCGAGATCCCGGAGTTCGTAAAAGTGGTCCCCACCGTGACCCTCGACCTCAACCCGGTCGAGGTGAACTTCGAGCAAGACGGCCACACGCTGCACGCAGTCGTGCCGCCGAGCTCGAACCCGGGCCCCTGGGTGCTGCGCGTCGATGTTGCCGATCAATACGGTGTGGCACTTGGCCACGATTTCTTGGAAATCGCAGCGCAGCCCCGCCAGGTCAAGAAGACGGCAGCGGGTCAGAGCGCGACGCCGGCCAAACCCGCGGTTACCCCGCCCGTGAGCGGCGCGAGCGCGCCCATTCCGGCCCCGGAGCCGTCGCTCGCCAGCCGCAACTGATGCGCCTGACGCGAGTGTCACTTTAGCGAAACAATCGCGGCGCTTGCATCCAGCGGCCGGTGGGAGGATAGACTGACACGCGCGTCAGTTGAGCTTGCCGGGCCTTTGCTCGGAGGCACCTCACCGAGGGTAGAGCAAAATGAGCGGTCACGCCTGCGAGCGCGAGCTGGTGATTGGTATGGACGTCGGATCGACCACCGTGAAAGCGGCCGTCATCGACCCCATCACCAAAGAGATCCTGTGGAACGACTATCAACGTCACCACACGAAGCAACCCGAGAAGGTACTCGAGCTGCTCGAGACGATCCTCGCGGCCTTCCCTGATCAACCCAAAGACCAGTGGAAGATGTTCGTCACGGGCTCCGGCTCGGGGCCGCTCGCCGCACCGACGGGCGCCAAGTTCGTGCAAGAGGTGAACGCGGTCACCCTGGCCGTCGAATACAAGCACCCGGACGTCCTCTCCGTGATCGAACTCGGCGGCCAAGACGCCAAGATCATCATGTTCAAAGAGGACGCGCAGACCGGCGCCAAGACCGCCGGCACGTCCATGAACGACAAGTGCGCCTCCGGGACCGGCGCCACGATCGACAAGTGCATGATCAAGGTCGGCGCCGAGCCGGGGTTCGCGACCTCGCTGCGCTTCAACGACGAGAAGCTGCATCACGTAGCGGCCAAGTGCGGCGTGTTCGCCGAGACCGACATCGTGAACTTGGTCAAGACCGGCATCCCCAAGGACGAGGTGCTGAACTCGCTGGCGGACGCGATCGTGCTGCAGAACTTGAGCGTGCTGACGCGCGGCAACACGCTCAAACCGCGCGTGCTCTTGCTCGGCGGCCCGAACACGTACCTGCCCTTCCTGCAAGATTGCTGGCGCAAGCGCATCCCCGAGACCTGGCGCGATCGCGGCTTCGACTACCCGAAGGACGTGCCGATCGAGGAGCTGATTTTCGTACCCAAGAACGCCGAGCTGTACGCCGCGTTCGGCGCGGCCATGTTCGGCATCGCCGAGGGCGGCGAAGCCGGCCGTTTCAACGGCGTCGACGGCTTGCGCGACTTCATCCAGAACGGACGCCGCGCGCGTCTGGGAGACCAAGCGGGCCCGCCCCTGTCTGCGGGCGAGCAGGAGATGGCCGACTTCAAGGAGATGTACCGCATCCCGAAGTTCGTGCCCGCCACGTTCACGCCCGGCCAGCACGTGAAGGGCATCATCGGTTTGGATGGCGGCTCCACGTCGTCGAAGGCCGTGCTGATCGGTGAAGACGGTGAGCTCTTGGTCAAAGCCTACCAGCTGTCCAAGGGCAACCCGATCCAAGACACGAAAGAGCTCTTGGCCAACATCAAGGGCCAAGTCACGAGCCAAGGCGCAACGCTCGAATGCGTGGGCTTCGGCGCCACGGGCTACGCGGCCGACGTGCTGGAAGAGTGCGTGATGGCCGACGTGAACATCGTCGAGACCGTGGCGCACATGATGAGCGCCGTGCACTTCTTCGGCGATGTCGACGTGATCTGCGACATCGGCGGGCAGGACATCAAAGTCTTGTTCATGAAGAACGGGGACATCCAGAACTTCAAGCTTTCCAACAGCTGTAGCGCTGGCAACGGCATGCTGCTGCAAGCGATGGCCGACCAGTTCGGTATCCCCGTGACCGAGTACGCGGAGACCGCATTCAAGGCCGAGCTCGCGCCCAAGTTCAGCTACGGCTGCGCCGTGTTCCTCGATTCGGACCGCGTGAACTTCCAGAAAGAGGGCTACCAGAAGGAAGAGCTGCTCGCGGGGCTCGCGCAGGTGCTGCCCAAGAACGTCTGGCAGTACGTGGTGCAGATCCCGCGCCTCGCCTCGTTGGGAACGCGCTTCGTGCTGCAAGGCGGCACGCAGTACAACCTCGCGGCCGTCAAAGCCCAGGTCGATTACATCAAGCAGCGCGTCCCGGGCGGTCAGGTGTTCGTGCACCCGCATACGGGTGAAGCGGGTGCGATCGGCGCCGCGATCGAGACGTTGCGCCGTTACAAGCGCAGCGGCGTCACACGCTTCATCGGTATCGAAGCCGCGCTCAACCTCGAGTACAAAACGAAGAACGACGAAGAGACGGTGTGTCACTTCTGTCCGAACGAGTGCAAGCGCACCTTCATCGACACCACGCGCCCGGATGGTTCGTCCACGCGCTACATCTCCGGCTTCTCTTGCGAGAAGGGCACCGTCGAGAGCAAAGACGCGATGCTCTCGCTCATGGAAGAGCGCCGCAAGACCGCCGCCGCGTTCCCGAACATCGTCAACTACGAGGGTGAGCGCGCGTTCGTGCACTTCTACGAGTGGGCGCCGATGCCCGCCGCCGGCACCCCGGTCGAAGACGTGAAGGTGACGAAGACGATGTTCCGCGTGAAACGCGAAAACATCACGCGCCCCTTCCAGCGCTCGAGTGAAGATGCCTGGAAGCGACGTAAGCGCATTCGCGTCGGGCTCCCGCGCGTGCTCAACATGTACAGCACCGCGCCGTTCTTCCGCACCTACTTCGAGGCGCTCGGTCTAGGTAAATCGAACGTCGTGTGGAGCGATGCGACGACGGAAGAGACGTGGGTCGAGGGCGGTAAGTACGGCTCGATCGACCCCTGCTTCCCCAGCAAGGTCGTGCAGTCGCACATCCACAATCTGCTCTTCCACAAGCACGAGCCGGAGCGCAACAAGGCGCTCAACTACATCTTCTTCCCGATCCTGACCCACGTGAACAACTTCGTGGTCGACACGCAGGACAACGCTTCGTGTCCGATCGTGGCCGGCACGCCGGACGTCACGAAGGCGGCCTTCACCAAAGAGGTCGACTTCTTCGCCGTGCGCAACATGGAGTACCTCGATCCGGCACTGTCGTTCGAGGAGCCCACGCTGCTCGCGCGCCGCATGTTCGAGACGTGGAAGGATCGCCTGGAGATCACCGAGGACGAGAACGATCACGCCTGCAAAGAGGCCTGGAAGGCACTCAAGGCCTTCGACCTCGATCTGCAGGACAAGGGACGCGCCATTCTGGAGACGGTCGAAGCCGAAGACCGCATCGCGATCTTGGTGCTGAACCGCCCGTATCACGCGGACCCGGGCTTGAACCACGGCATTCCGGACGAGTTCCAGGTGCTCGGCTATCCGATCCTGAGCATCCGCTCGATCCCGAAGGACCGCGAGTACCTCGACCGCTACTACAAGGACGAGCTCGAGCGCGGGGTCATCAAGAGCCCACTCGAGATCAACCACGTGTGGCCCGAGAACTACTCGGTCAACAGCGCGATGAAAGTGTGGGCCGCCGCCTTTGCGGCGCATCACCCGAACGTCGCGGTGCTCGATCTATCGAGCTTCAAGTGCGGGCACGACGCGCCGACGTACGGCTTGATTGCCGACATCATCCAAACCTCGAAGACGCCTTCGGCGGCTCTGCACGACATCGATGCCAACAAGCCGGGCGGCTCGATCAAGATCCGCGTCAAGACCTACGCGCACTCGCTGCGGCTCGCGCAGGAGCGCCTGGAGGATTTGGCGGGCAAGAAGCGCGAGATGGCGCTCTCGATCGACAAGAAGCGACTCGAGTTGCTGGGCCTGAAGCAGGCGCAGCTCGCGGCCCAAAAACAACATGACCCCGCGATCGAAAAGCAAATCGCCGAGACGATGGAGCGCGTGCGCGGCTACGAAGCGCGACGCGCCGCCGAAGTAGAAGCCCCGAAGGGCGTGTTTCGTTTGGGACGAAAGCAGGCGGATGGCTCGATCGTCGCGATCGACCTATCCCAACGAGCGACAGAGGCCGCGCCCGCGGCCGAGTGACCAACGTTTTTTTGAGCGAACAGCCAGATCCTAGGGAGATAAGCAGATGACCCAACAAGTAAGCTTCGACGGACCCGTGAAGAAGAAGAGCCTGCCGATCGCCGGGCAGGCGCTGGACATCGACGCGGAACTGAAGAAATTCGAAGACGAAGAGCGCAAGCGTTTGGGCATCGCCGTCGAACAGCAATGGGTCGAGGACATGGCGAACCTGATGTTCACCAAGTCGGAGAAGGGCAAGATCACCTTGCTCATCGGTGGCCTGACCATCGCCCACGACTACTTGATCTCGGGCGCGTTCTCGTCGCTCGGCTACAACACCATCCCCCTCGACCCGCCGAACTACGACGCGCTCAGCGTCGGCAAAGAGTTCGGCAACAAGTCCCAGTGCAATCCGACCTATTTCACGGTCGGCAACCTGGTGCAGTACCTGATCCATCTGCGGGACAAGAAGGGTCTGACCACCAAAGAGGTGATCGACAACTACGTGTTCCTGACGGCCGGTGCCTGTGGCCCGTGCCGCTTCGGCATGTACGTCACCGAGTACCGCAAGGCGCTGCGCGACGCGGGCTTCGACGGCTTCCGCGTGATGTTGTTCCAGCAACAAGGCGGCCTGAGCCAAGCCACCGGTGAAGCCAGCGGCCTGGAGCTGAATCCGGCGTTCTTCATCGGCCTCTTGAAGGGGCTGATCGCCGGCGACGTGATCAACGGCATCGGTTACCGCTTGCGACCGTACGAAAAGGTCCCGGGCGCGACGGACGCGGCCATCGCGCAGGCAAAGGACATCTGCCGCGACGCGCTACTGCACAACAAATCGATTCTGGCCGCGTTGATGCGGTGCAAGAAGATCTTCAAGACGGTCGAAGTCGACCGCACCACGCCCAAGCCGAAGGTTTCGATCATCGGTGAGTTCTGGGCCATGACCACCGAGGGCGACGGCAACTACCAGCTGCAGCGCTTCGTCGAGAAAGAAGGCGCGGAGGCCGACATCCAGTTCGTGACCGCCTGGATTTTGTACAACCTCTGGGAGGTTCGCTTCGACACCGCCTCGCGCGCCACGCTGCGCGGCATGGACAAGAGCAAATACGGCCTCGGCGGCACGGGCGAGTACGGCGTGTTCACGCGCAAGATCGGGCTGTGGGCGGGCAACATCGCGCTGCGCTCTGCGTTCCAAACGTTTGCCTACGCGGGCGGCTTCTACGGCTACCACCTCCCGGACATGGACGCGGTGGCCGAGGTCGCGGCTCCCTATTACAACAACGATCTGCGCGGCGGCGAAGGCCACATGGAGGTCGGGAAACTGATCCTCAACGTGGTCAAGAGCAAGGCCACGATGACGCTCAGCGTGAAGCCCTTCGGTTGCATGCCGAGCTCGGGCGTGAGTGACGGCGTGCAGTCACTGATCAACGAGAAATTCCCCGGCACCATTTTCTGCGCGGTCGAGACCAGCGGCGACGGCGCGGTCAACTTCCAGAGCCGCGTGCAGATGTATCTGTTCAAGGCTCGCCAAGCGGCTCAGGTCGAGTTCGACAAAGCGCTCGCGGACACGGGGCTGACCGTGGACAAGCTGAAGGCCTTCCTGGCCGACAACCCGCGCTACGCGTCGCCACTCCACAAGTCGGGCCACTACGCGGCCTCGACCTCGGCCGATCTGGTGCACGAGGTGGCCGAAGTGTACGGGAAATCGCGCTACGAGCTGATGGCGCGCGGCGCCCGCTCGCTGTTCGATAGCGTGAGCTCGTTCGCGCGCGAGGCGGTGCAGAGCGCGCCCGAGAAGGCGAACAGCACCGCCAAGCTGGTGCGCGAGGCGAGCAAGGAGATCTACGAGATCACCAAAGAGCAAGCGCCGGTCGTAGCCAAGGGCGCGCTGCTCAGCGCGCGTACCAAGCTCGCCGTGGTCTTGCCCTTCGTGAAACCTAGCGAAGAGTCGTTGCCCGTCGCGGCTGAGTGAGGCTCGATGACTGAGCCCGTACCTTCTACGGAGCTCGTGAGCGAAATGGGGCGCCCCGGCGAAAATGCCGCGGGCGCCTCGTTTTTTCGGAGCTTCACTCAGCGCATCCCGGACGTGAACGTGTGGCGCATCTACGGCATCACGCTCGCGCTCGGGGTGGCGTACGGCACCGCGATCTCGGTGATTGGCACGTTTCTCACCGAACGTGGGGTGAGCAAGCTCGACATCGGCCAATTGGCGGTTTGGTTCGCCTCCGGCATCGTCGTCTTTTCACTGCCGATGGGGCCGTTGGTCCGCCGCTTTTCGGCCAAATACACGCTGGCCGCCTCGCTGGCAGGCTACGCGGCCGCCGTGGCCGTGTTCCCGTTCACGCACTCGTTCTGGGCCCTCGCGGCGTTGCGTTTTTTCGATGGCGCCTGCTCGGTTGGCGTCTGGGTGAGCTCGGAGTCGATCTTGCTCGCGCGCTCCGGGAAGCGGAACAAAGCGTTTGCCACGAGTCTGTATGCCGTCGCCGTCGCCTGCGGCTACGTCGGCGGGCCGCTGCTCGCGTTCGTTTGCGGCAAACTGCTGCCGCAGCAGTTCGCCTTCATCATGGCGGGAGTGATCGCGATTTGCACCAGCGCCTACGTGCTGCTGCGCTTGGCGCCCGATGTGCGCGGCGAGCTGCACGAAGATCATCCGCTGGCCTCGCTCGCCAAGAGCAGCTCGGCGCTCGGGCTGCTCTTGCGCATCAAGACCTCGTGCTTCGGCACCTTCGCCTACGGTTACTTCCAAGCCAGCGTCGTGCTGTTTCTGCCGCTCTATTTGATGGAGCGGAAAGGCATCACGCTGGCCCAGACCACGCTCATCCCCGCGTTCTTCGCGGGGGGGATGCTGCTGTTCTCGAACTTCGCGGGGCGTCTGGGAGACCGCCATGGGCACCTGCTCTTGATGCGCATCCTCGGCATCATCGGCATGACGATGGTGCTCGGCTTCGTGTACCTCGACGCCTACCCCGTGATGTGCGTCGCCGTGTTCGTCGCGGGCGCTAGCTTGGCTAGCATTTCACCCGTGAGCTTGGCGCTACAAGGCGTGGTCGCGCACCCACTCGAATACGAGCGGAGCACCTCGATCTACAACGCGTTCTACGCGGCGGGGATGTTACTCGGGCCGTTCATCTCCAGCTACTTGTTCGAGAAATCCGGCGGCGAGGCCATGCTCTTCTCGCTCGCGTTGCTCTGGACTCTGTTCGTGCTGTTCGCGTTCGTCTATCGCAAGGATGACCCGGCGGCGCTGCGCCTCGACGCGGCGAAACTGGTCTGAGCGCGCCGAAACGCTGCAATCCGCTGATAGCGGAGTTTTGCTTGGCAGGACTGATATCCGTGCCCTACGATGCGTCGCGAAACGGCAATGCGAAGAATCACCTGCTCGGTTTCTGGGGTTTGCGCCGGGGTCTGTCTTTTGCTCGCCGGACCGCGAGCATTCGCGCAAACTGACCTGGAGCGAGCCACCGCGCGTGACGCCGCCAACAATGGGCGCAAAGCGTTCGATGCCGGCAAATACGAAAAGGCCATCGACTACTTGTCGCGGGCCGAGCAACTCGTGCACTCGCCGACCCATCTATTGTTCATAGCTCGTGCACAAGCCAAGCTGGGCCAACTCGTGGCCGCCCACGAGACGTACCTGAAGATCAGCCGCGAGACCTTGGCCGCCAACGCGCCTAAAGCATTCGTCAGCGCGCAGGCCGCCGCGGAAACGGAGCAGGACGCGCTCGATGATCGCTTGCCCTCCGTGACCGTCGTGCTGCAGGGCGCGACCAAAGCTCCGGACGTGAGCGTTCAAATGGACGGGACTCCGCTGCCGCCGGCGATGATCGGCATTCCTCTACCGGCCGATCCCGGTGAGCATGTCTTCAAAGCCAGCGGTCCCACGATCAGCAGTGAGCCGGTCACCGTCAAACTCACCGAGGCCGCAAAGCAGACGGTCACGCTCACGTTGCGCTCGACCGGCGTCGCGCGACCAGTCGTGGCCGGACCAGCAAAGACCAGCACCGCGCCGGGCATGAGCCCAGCGACGCCGGTGGCGAGCACTGCAAACGCTGTCCCCGCTCAGTCCGAGGCAAGCGAGGTGCCGTCGGGCGGCGTCAGCAGCTCGAGCGGTCACGGCCCTGGCCTGTTGATTGCGTCGTTCGTCTCGTTCGGCTTGGGCGCTGCCAGTGCCAGTATTGGCACCTACTATCTGTTGAAATCGAGCGGTACTCGCGACGACGCGGACAAGATCGATCAGCAATGCGGCCTGGCCAGCGGCGGCAAATGCTCGGACCTGGACAAGATCGATGAAATCCTATCCAAAGACAACGACGCGGATCGCCAGAGCAAGCTCGGTATTGCGGGCCTGATCGGCGGCGGCGTGGGCTTCGCGGCCGGCGTCACGTTCCTGATCGTGGATGCAACGCGCAGCGACAAGGCGGCGCGTCAGTCGACGCCGCACGTGACGCCCGTATTCGGGTTTCGCTCGATCGGCCTCGTGGGCACGTTCTAAAAGTCGCTACCGAAGCAACCACGCAGCTCAACGTGAGCTGATGGTCGGCCAGCGGCGACAGTCCGCGAGTCGTCGATCGCCGAGCCTGCAATCGTGCCCTCGATTTTCAACGCGCTGATTCCCTGTGGGCAATGCGGCGCTTGCTGCAACAAGCCTGCCGCTGCTGCCGCCCCACCATCGTCACGGGAGCTGCTACCGGCCAGTAACGGACTCGTGCTCAGCACCAGAAAGCGCCGAACCACCCGAATCCCGGTCATTTCCCACATGCCGGCATCCTAGCCCGCAAAGTGGTCCGAACTTCCCTAGCCCGGGGATAGATGGCAGAATCCGCCCAATTTCCACCATGTCCGCACAGCCCATCATCATTTACACGAAGACCGACGAGGCCCCCGCGCTCGCCACCTATTCCCTGCTGCCGATCGTGCAGGCGTTCACCAAACACTCGGGTATCCTCGTGGAGACGCGCGACATCTCGCTGTCGGGTCGCATCCTCGCGGTGTTCTCGGAGCTGTTGCCGGCCGCGCAACAGGTGCCCGACGCTCTCGCGGAATTGGGCGCGCTGACGCTCAAGCCGGAAGCGAATATCATCAAGCTTCCCAACATCAGCGCCTCGGTACCACAGTTGAAGGAAGCGATCGCCGAGCTGCAGTCGCACGGCTTTCAAGTTCCGGACTACCCGGAGGTTCCGAAGACCGACGCCGAGAAGGACGCCAAGGCGCGCTACGATCGCGTCAAGGGCTCCGCCGTCAACCCCGTGTTGCGCGAAGGCAACTCCGACCGACGCGCGCCCAAGGCCGTGAAAGACTACGCGCGCAAGCACCCCCATTCGATGGGCAAGTGGAGCGCGGATTCCAAGACGACGGTGGCGACCATGGGCCAGAACGATTTCTTCTCGAATGAGAAATCGGTCACGGTGCCCGCGGCCACGGACGCGCGCATCGAGTTCGTCGCCGCCGACGGCAGCGTCAAGGTGTTGAAGGACAAGACGCCGCTGAAAGCCGGCGAGATCTTGGACGGCTCGGTGCTGCGCAAAGCCGCGCTGGTCGCGTTCTTCGAGGAGCAAATCGCGCGCGCGAAGCGCGAGGGCGTGCTGTTCTCTCTGCACTTGAAGGCCACGATGATGAAGGTCTCGGACCCGATCATCTTCGGCTACGCGGTACAGGTATTCTTCAAAGAGCTGTTCGCCAAGCACGGCGCAACGTTCAGCAAGCTCGGCGTCGACCTGAACAATGGCTTCGGTGATTTGCTGGGCAAGATCCAGAGCTTGCCCGCCGACGAGCAAGCTGCAATTCAAGCGGACATCCAAGCGGCCTACGCCGCGGGCCCCGTGCTCGCCTATGTCAACTCGGACAACGGCATCAGCAACTTGCACGTGCCGAGCGACGTGATCGTCGACGCCTCGATGCCGGCCATGATCCGCGCCGGGGGCAAGATGTACGACGCCCAGGGCAAGCTCCAAGACGCGATCGCGGTCATCCCGGACAGCAGCTACGCTGGCGTCTACCAAGCCACGATCGACTTCTGCAAGAAGCACGGTGCGTTCGACCCCAAAACCATGGGCTCCGTGCCCAACGTGGGGCTCATGGCGCAGGCCGCAGAAGAATACGGCTCGCACAACAAGACCTTTCATATTTCGGCCAAGGGCAGCGTGCGCGTGGTCGATGGCGCCGGCACGGTGCTGCTCGAACACGCGGTCGATGCGGGCGACATCTGGCGCGCTTGCCAGACCAAAGATGCGCCCGTACAAGACTGGGTGAAGCTCGCGGTGAATCGCGCGCGGCTCAGCGCCACGCCGGCCGTATTTTGGCTCGATTCGCAGCGTGCGCACGATTCGCAGATCTTGCTCAAGGTCGAGAAGTACCTGAAAGATCACGACACGACGGGCCTCGACATCCGGGTCCTGCCGCCGGCGCAAGCGACCGAGTTCACCCTCGAGCGATTGATCAAGGGTGAAGACACGATCTCGGTGACGGGCAACGTGCTCCGTGATTACCTGACGGATCTGTTCCCGATCCTCGAAGTCGGCACGAGTGCCAAGATGTTGTCGATTGTGCCGTTGATGAACGGCGGCGGCCTGTTCGAGACGGGCGCGGGAGGTTCCGCCCCGAAGCACGTCGAGCAGTTCCTGGAAGAGGGTTACCTGCGTTGGGATTCGCTCGGCGAATTCTTTGCGCTTGCCGCCTCCTTCGAGCACGTGGGCATCATCTTCAAGCACGAAAAAGCCAAGGTTTTGGCGGAAACGCTGGACGTGGCCAACGGCAAGTTCCTCGAGAACGACAAGTCTCCATCGCGCAAAGTCGGTGGCATCGACAATCGCGGCAGCCACTTCTACCTGGCTTTGTACTGGGCCCAAGCGTTGGCCGAGCAGAGCAAGGACGGCGAGCTCAAAGCTCACTTCACGCCGATCGCCGCCAAACTGAGCGCGGCGGAAGCTACGATCGTGCATGAGCTCGTGCTTGCCCAAGGCAAAGCCGTCGACGTCGGCGGCTACTATCACCCGGACGACGCCAAAGCCAGCGCCGCACTCCGTCCGAGCAAGACGCTGAACGACATTCTCGCGTCACTCTGAAGAGCACACCGAGCGCGGGGTGGCCTTGCCACTCCGCGCGTTCGGCTCTGCGCGCGGCTGGCTAGTCCTTCTGCAAACGAAGCACGTCGAGCTCTTGGCCGCGAGCATCGAGAAAACGGCTGACCAACTCGGTCGCCGTCACCGTCACGAGCACCAGACCATGCACGTCCGCGTGTTGCACGAGGCTCTCCGGCAGCGGCTCACCGAGGCTATACAAATCCTTGCCGCCGACGCCGTTGACGACGAACGGGAAGCCATTGGCTTCGAATCGCTCGTAGGTGTGGTCGTGGCCCGAGTAGACGATGCTCGCGCCCCACTCGGCGAACGGCCAGCGCATGCCGAAGGACGACCCGTGGGGGCCCGACGAGTAAGGCGGATGATGAAAGAACACGACGCGCCACGGCGCCCGCGCCCCCCCGAGCTCGCCCTCGAGCCATTGCGCTTGTTTCGAGCCGACGGTCGTGCCGTCCAGTTCGTGATCGGGATCGCTGTCTAACGCGAACAGTTGCACGTTACCCAGCGCGACTTGGTAATAGCGTTCGTTGTTAGGCAGCGAAAAATAATCCAGGTAGGGCTTGGCTCCGGGCGTGTACCAATCATGGTTGCCCAAGCACGGGAAGAAGCGGTTTTCCTTGGCCCCCGGCCCGAACTTGCCCCGATACGGCGCAATGAAGGCCTGAAAATATCGCCCGATATTTTGGTCGATCGTCTCGGCGGCTCCTGACGGGTAGTTGTTGTCGCCCGTAGTGACGATGAAGTCGGGCTCCAAACGCGCAACGAGCGCAGCCACGTCGCCTTCGGCCGCGTCGGAAGAGCCGTAGTCACCGATGATCACGAACCGCTGTGCCGCGCCGCACTCGGGGCTGGCACACGCGCCATCTATCGGGGGCGAAGAGGCGGGAGGGTGAGGCTGCGGCAAGATCGCCGACGGTTCTGCCGGCGCGCGAGTCAGGGCGGGCTCGACGTCAGCGTGCCAACCCTTGACGCGCTCGGAGCACGCGCTCGACAGGCCCCACGCGGTGCAGAGCGTGAGCAATGTTCGTCGCGCATGCCCGACCGTGCGCATTAGTCTGCAACGTTTGCCGCACCGGGCGATTGCATGCAAGACGTGAAATCACCGGTCCCGTTCGGAATGCGGCAGGCGCTCAAGCCGGCTCCGGCCTCGAAGTCGAGATTCGCCGGATAGATCACGTTCAGAACGCTGGTGTTGTCCGGCGCGAGCAAGTGCACGGCCTCACCTCGGGTTTGACTGACCGAAAACAGCGCATAAAAGCAGCCGGAGGACACGCCCGGTAAGCAAGCATCCGCGGAATACGGACCCGGGGTCGAGTTGCTCTTACCGAGCAGCACGAGCACGTAGCCGCCTTTGGGCAGCTTCGTACCGGCGGGAAAGCGCATCGCTTTGTTGATGCGCGGGGCGCCGGTGTCTTGATCCGTGTCGGCGATGGCGTAATCCCCGAGGTCGAAATCACTCGAACCCGTATTGTACAGTTCGAGGTACTCGTCACCCGCGGCGCTGAGCTCGTTGAACGCGACGCTCGTACTGGGGTCGGCCGCGCTCGGCGTTTTAGTTTCGTCACTCGAGCAAGCGCTCGAGACCGCGAGCGTCAAGATAGGGAGCGTGAGAGCGAAGAACCTTTGCATATCATCCTCGTGGCACGGTGAATCAGGCCGCTTTCATTGCGGCATCTGGAAAATGTGAATGGACTCTTCTTCGTCGGTACACGGTTCGTTGCCGTCGCTCTTGTCGGAGGCGACCGCGATCACGTTCGGCCCGAGGAACGTGACGCCCTCGACCGAGCAGTATTGGACGGCGCCGTCCTTCGTGCGTGGGAAGACGTAAAACGTGTTCGAAGCGGTGAAGGCCCAACTCGAGGTCGAGAGTGTGCCCAGCCAAAGTGCCGACGACTTGTGGGAGACGACGGCCGCGGCGTACGTGCCGTCGCCGTTGCTCTGCAGCGCGATGTCTGAATAGTCCAAAAACGCCGCCGATTCCGGCAATTTCAAAGTTCGCATCGACACCCAAACGTCGCCCTCGCGGAGGAGCAGCTGCGCGCGTCCCTTCCCCGGCGCCGTGTCGTCGTCCTTGCAGTTGTTGTTCTCGCACAGCGCAAGGAGGTATTCGGCATCGCCGACCTGCAGCCAGGCGGCGCCTTCGAAGCCCTTGTTCGCGTGCGGGAAGGTCACGTTGGTCGCTCGCTGCTCGACGAACGCCGTCGCCGCGTCGAATTCCGCGACCTCGGCCGTGGCCGTGGTGGCCTCGACCATCGCGAAGAAGCGGCCATCGGTGCTGGCCGTGATGGCTTCGTACTGTGAGTCGACGGCTTCACCGGGCCCCAGGGTGCCCTTGCCGAGCGAAGTGTCGATCGCCGCGATGTTCGTTAGATTGTCGAACGCCACGTACAGCATACCGCCCGAAGCGACGACCCCGCTCGCTTCGTAGTGATCCACTTGCTTCGTGGGCAGCAGTTTCGTCAGCTTCTTCTCGGCCACGAGCGGCAGTGTCAACGCGCGCGTCAGACTCGTGCCATCCGCCACGCCCGCGTCGGAGTCGCTCGTGGCGGCCGCGTCATCCGATGCCTGACAAGCCGTCAGCAGCGTGGCAAACACCGAGATCGCGCAACTCGCACGCATCACTTGGACCTCGAGGCACGGCCGTACTCACCGAGCGCACGCGCGAGCAGGATCTCCGTCTTGCGCTGCGCGAGTCGCGCCTCCATGTACTCGATGCCGCTGCGCGTAACCATGTCTTCGGCTGCAAGCAATGCGGTCAGATCGAGTTCCATGCCCGCGAGCGCCTGCTTCACCAGCGCCGCGTGCTCGGTGAGCACCGGGGCAATGGACTGTGAATAGTGCTCGGCGATCGATCGCCGGCGAGCCGTTTCGGCTCTCAACACACGGATATCTCGTTCGATGCTCACGCGGTGAGCCGCCGCTACGTCGCGCAACGCATGACGCGAGGCTTCGGCCGCCGCGATCGGTCCCGGGTTCTGATTGAAGATGGGCAGCGTGAGTTCCAAACCGAGCGTAACGTCGTTCGGATAGGTCGATTGATCGTGGCGACGATAACGCGCCTGGAGGGCGAGCCAGGGCCAGCGCTTGGCGCGCTCGGCCGATAGCGTGAGGTCGGCCGCACTCGTCCGCGCCGCATCGGCTTGGAGTTGTGGGCGCTCGCTGGCCGGCCGCTGCTCTAGGGTCGCGTTGCTCGTTTCCAGACGAGCCGTCAATGAAAGCGATTGCCCCGGCGGCAAGCCGACCAGCACCTCGAGCTGAGTGATTTCCGTTGCACGGGCCAAGAGCAGCAGATCTCGCTCTTGCTCGCCACGCGCTAAAGAGACGGCCGCCAAGCTCAGATCGATCCGGCTCGATGCGCCATGCTGCAGGCGATCTTTGACGGCCTGATGCACGGAATGCCGCGTTTCAATCGATTTTTCGGCGAGCGCGATCTCCTCGCTCAAAGCCGCGATTTGTGCGTAGCTGCGGCGAACGTTGGCTTCCAGATCCGCGCTGCGCTCGCTGAAATCCGCCTTCACCGCACGCGCTTGAGCACGCGCTGCGTCCGTCACTGCGCCGTAGACCCCCGGCTGGGGCGGCGCCCACTCGACGCCCACGCCAAAGCCATAGTTGGCGGGCGATTGCACGTGCAGCCACTCACCACGCGCGACCGGATTGTTGAGCGCGGAAGCGCTGGTCACGCCCGCGGCCGCAATGTCCTGGTCCCAATGCGCCGCCCGCAGCTCGAGATTGTGCGTCAGAGCAAACTGCACGAGCTCATCTTCACTCGCGAGCTCGGCGCCAGCGGCCGGCGTTTCTTGAGCGTGGGCCGAGGGCGCGGCGGTCAGAGCGGTCAGAGCGAAGGCAGCCGCCACGAACAGGAGTTGACGAACGGCATTCATGGTCAGAGCGCCCACCGGAGCCACTGGGGCTGGCGACCGTCCGTATCGAACACGACGATGGCGGAAGTGTGGTCGGGAGCGAGCGCGACGCCCTCGGGCTTCAAGCCTTCGAAGCGTTTGAGCAAGACGGGTGCACGGTTCGGAGCGGTCAACTTCCACAAGGAGCCTCCCCCATCGGTGGGCATTCCTTTGGGCGCATTGCCCGCCGCGAGGAGGCTGCCGTCCGGCAAAAAGGCCAGATCCGCGATCCCCTCACACACGGTTTTGCCGTCGTGCGGCACGCAAAAACGCCCGCGCGACCAAAGCGTGAGCGCGCCGAGCGGCACGATGCCGGACTTCAGCACCGAGACGACATCGGAAAGCCGCATGATGCTGGCGCTACCGTCCACGGCGAGCGGCGCTTTGAGCCCGATGTACAGCGCGCCATCCCGGTAGGCGATGCCTTCGATGTCTAGCGCGCCTTCGGGCCACACGGATTTGCCGTCGCTGTCGCGTGCGTCGGTCAGGTCCACTTGCCCGATGATCTTGGCCTTGCGGTCCGCGCCGAGCGAGAGCTGCAGCAAGCGGCGACGGCTCTCCGGCAAATGCCCCTTCTTGTTGGGCGAGTGCGAGGTGCACACGAACAACGTGCCATCGGGACCCGGGCTGATCGATTCCGGATCGTTCAGCTCGCTGATGCCCTCGATTTTGATCGGGGTCGAGTCGAGCTCGCCGGCTTCACTCAATGCAAACAATTGCGGCGTGTGCTTGGCGCCCTCTTCGTTGATATCGTCCGAGACGAGAATGTAGCGCTTGAGGGCCGGCGACCAAGCCGCCCCGGACAACTCGAGCCCGGTGCGATCGGAAACCGCACGAGGAACTTTGATCGGGACGATCAGCGCGGCACACGCCACCATACCGATGCACGCCGGCAGCACGCCCGACTTGCGACGTGACGCGACCCAAGCCCTGAAATCAGTCCAGGGAGACACTGAATGCCTGCCCGGGCAGCACTTCGCCGCCGCCGTCGAGTTGCACGGTTGCCCGCCTACCCCAGGCCGCGATGCCCGGCGAGGGTCGCGCGCGCGGGAACATCTCGTCCACCTCCGGGGCAAGCTCGATGATACGGCCGTGGAGTGCGCGCGAGAACAAGTCTTTGGAGCGCACGGACACGCCTTGGCCGAGCTTGGCCCGTGCGGCCATGCCTTCGGAAAATTCGACCATCAACACGCCCGGGCGAGCGCTGACGAGGCTGAGCAGCTCGCTGCCGGCGGGGACGATCGCACCCGCGCGATAAGTGACGGTCGATACGATGCCGTCGATGGGAGCTCGCAGCGTCAATTGCTCGATCTGCAGGTCGAGCTGGCGAATGGCGGCCTTCTGCACCTCGACCGCACGTCGCGAGGGCTCGACGTGCGCGGCGACGGCGCGAGCATGGTCGTGGTTGCCCGCCCCGACCTGCCCCAGACCTGCCTGCCCGCGCACCTTGGCTTGGTCGAACGTCTCTACGCGCGCAGCCAACCCCATCTGCTTTTCGCGGGCCAGTTCGGCCTGCGCCGCGGGGATCATCTGTTGGCCGAGCAAGCCGTCCAGCCGTCGCATCCGCTCGCTGATCTGCGCGAGCTCGGCCCGGTCACCGCGCTCGTCGGCACGCGCTTTGAGCACCCAAAGCTCACTGCGCGTGACCTGGAACTCTTCGTCTTGGATGGAGGCGAGCACCTCGGCTTCGAGCAGAGCCAGCTGCAATACGGCTTTTTCGCGCGCGGCCTGTAGCTCGCGTTCATCCATGTTCGCGAGTACTTCGCCCGCTTTGACCTGCTGGCCCACGCGCACCAAGAGTTTGTCGATGCGGCCGAGCGCAATTGGCGCGATCGGGTGGTGAATGGCCTCCACGTAGGCAACCGCATTGCCGTTGGTACCGAGCCCTTTGCCGTGCGTGAGCGCGACGAAGCCGAGGCCGGCGCCCACTACGCTGAGCGCATAGATCAAGCGGCGGGGCGCAGCGCGAACCGCGTCTAGCCAGGGGGAAGAAGATGCGAGCAGCACTCAGAGCTCCAACGAGGCGTCGCGGGTAAACATCGCAGCCGAGCCGACGCCAGGCACGCGCTCGAGGTCGCGCATCAGCGCGGTCTCGGTGCCCGCTTTGCTGAGCTTGAGATGGTAGGCAAATTCCTGAACATTGTCGCCCGCACTCCGCAAGTCGATCAAGGAAAGCCCGCGGCAATAGCGATTGAGCACGGCTCGGACCTGCTCGCCATGCTCGGCATCCGCCGGCCCTTGGAAGCGCAGCATGATGTCGAATTGCAGCCGAGAACCGAACTCCGACCAGGTGAGATACATCGCCGCGAGCGAGAACATGGCCGTGCCGAGCAATGCGGCCGCGAACGCTTGCACGCCGCAGGCCACGCCGATGCCGAGCGAGGCGAACATGAAAATCAGGTCGCGCGTATCTTTGAGCGTGGTCCGAAAGCGAATCAGGGTCAGCGCGCCGACCATGCCGAGGCCGCGCGCGACGTCGTCACCGATGGCGAGCATGACCAACGAGGCAACCAGCCCGCCGAGCGCGATCGTTTGCACGAAGCTGCGCAGGTAGCCGATGCCATGATAGGTGATCGTGTACACGGTGGCGATGATCATCGACGTCGCGAACGACAACAGCAGCGATGCGAGAGCGATGTCCCAGCCGACGCGCGTACCCATGACTAGAGTCTCCCACGCAATTGCAATGCGGCGGTGGTGTACTTCGAGAACGCCTCACGCTGTAAGTTGAAATGACGGACCAGCTCGACCATCCAGCGCGGAGGTGTGCCGTTGAACTTGAGTTCTAGCATCGCCCGGCGTTTCCCGTACACCGTGCGCGAGTCATCACCGTCGTGCAAGTCGACCCAGCGCCGCTCATCGGGTGCGAAGCCGAAGCCCTGCGTGTGTTGATAGACCAGTTCGCGATCGACGGTCAGGCGGACGTCTTCCCCCGGCACTCGTGATTCGAAGGCCTCGCGGAAGCAGGCCACGAACAGCTTGGGTTCCGCGCGGTGCAGGCACATTTGCAAGGTGAAGTCCCCGAGCGTGCGCTGCGCGGCCTCCGAAATCTCGCAGCCGACCGGTCGCCGCGTGAGCACGTTTGCGACCTCGCCAATCGGCAAAGCGAACCGCTCCTTCATGGTGATCGTCTTGACCTTGCGTTTGACCTCGAAGAAGGCGAGCTTGCTGTACGGGCGACCGTACGCGCGAACGCGCAATTTCGAGCGATCGGGCGACAAGTTCAGGTGATTTTCGCAAAAGCGAAACCCGCGAGTGTCGAGGTACAAGGTCGTGTTGCGTTGCGCTTCACGGGTCGTCGCGTGGGCGTCTCGCTTGAGGTAGGGCAAGGCGAACTCGAGCACGCGTTGAGCCAAGGGCTCGGTGACCCAGTATTTGAGTTCGAAGCGTTCGAATACGGTGCGGATCGCCGGCACCGCGCCGACGGCCGGGGTCGGTGCGAGGTTGCGCGGACCCGAACGGCGCCCCTGGCCCGCCTCGCCGCGCGCGCCGGTGGCGTCGAACAAGAGCGGCGGGTCGGCGATGGTGTGTTGCGGCAAGGCGAAACTCAGTTTCCACGACCCGGGTAGGGTCGGGCTTGCTTGACGTAGAGCGTTGCGGGTTTGGACGGGTCGGCCTCGTTGGAGAACTTGAACTCGATATCCATCGCGTAAAAGCCCTGGTTACCCGCGGCTGGCCCGTACGCAGGCGAGAACCGCTCGTGAATGGCGTCGAGCGCTACGCCGAGAGAATGCACCTGCTCGCGAGAGAGCACGGTGCTGCCTGCGGTGATGATATTCGAGTGCGCGAGGTAGGTGATCGGCTGATTCGGATTATCGAAGAAGTAGAGGATCTGATCCGAGGTCGTCCCCGCCGGCGGAGCGACGACCTCTACTTTTCCGCCGTATTGGACGTTGATGTAGAAGGCGGGCTCGAGCCCGCTTTCGTCGAACGGGTTGGCGGTAATCGCCACGCCATTGGCCTTCTCGTAGTCGTCTGGAAAATTGTTGTGGACCAGCAGCGCCATCGCCACGCTGTGGTGGTCCACGCTGTAGTACTCGCGTTCCTCGTAGGTGCGGAACTTCCAGACCGTCGAGTAGGTGCTCTTGATCGCATTCAGTACGTCTTCGACGCCTTTGGCCGGGTCGCCCTTGGCCGAGTCGTAACAACCGGCGCAAGGAAAGCCGTCCAAGTCTTCGCTGTTGGTGCTGGTGCGGAAGCGAATCACGTGGTTCGGATATTCGGCCTCGATTTTGGCCATCAGCGCTTGCTCGAGATCGGGGGAGATGGTGCCGGCGAGCACGTCGGTCTGAAACTCGGCGAGCTTCTCGAAGCGCACTTGCGAATCGCTTTGGAACGACTTGTCAGCCTGCAGCGCGGCGATCTTGTCGAACAAGCCATTGCGCTCCATGAACTCGTAGTACCAGTACACGGGAATCGCGAAGGCCTTCTCGATCGGCACTCCCGGAGTGCGCGACAGCACCGAGTACTGCGCGGCCTTGCCGCCGTAGCTCAGCACCGCCGTCTTGATCGCATCGCGCAGAGAGCCACCCGCTTCCGGTTCCGGCGTGACGTCGGCAATGTCCTTCAGCTCGGTGTTGGACTTATCCACGTCGGGCAACGTGACCGGCGTGGGCTTGTGGGCGATCCAGAATGCCTCGGCCTCGGCCTCGGTCACCTCGTGCACGTCGTAGCTGACCGCGCCGACCGTGAGCGACACGAGCTTGCCCTCCAGCGCGCGTAGCGTTTCGTCCGTCATCGCGCCGCGCAGGCCCATGTTCGGCGTCTTGCGGTTGGCCGACAGCACGTTCACGTGCGAGAGCGGCGTCTGAAAGTCTTGGGAAATCAAGCCTTGCACGACCGGGATATCGTTGGGGGCCGAGTCGACGACCACGATGTCCGTGAACGAGAGCGCGGCTTCGTCGATCGTACCGATGGTCTCGAAGCGCAAGCGACCCACGCCGGTCGACAACACCAACGGCTGATAGGTGATCCCCGCGTAGAGCTCGTCCGTGCTGACGAGCGGCAGATCCTTGGGCAGCTTGGCTGCCTCCTGCGCGATTGAGTCCGACGTCGGGTGGAACTTCAAGCCCGGACCGAAGAAGGCGTGCGATTTCACGCTGCGAAACAGTGTTTCGATCAGGGTCTCGCTCGCCGTGTCGTAGGGGGCCATCTCCAGCGCCCAAACTTGCGGCCCGTCATAGTACGTGACCGCACCGAGCACGAAGCGGCGATCTGGTTGGTAGTACTGAGAAGTGTTGAACTCCGCGAGTGAAGGCACCACGGGCAACCCGTTGCCGGACAAATGCGTCGACGCGAAGTCGTAGTGCACTTTGTACTTCACACTATTTTGGAAGTACTGATGATTCGAATCCGCGGTATCGAGGATCACTTTGACCGAGCGAGCACCCGGGATGCTCGCGTCGATCGGCTCCGAGCCCAAAGCCCGAAAATCTGCCGAGCAATCGATGCGCTCCAGAGACTCGGTGGTGGCGGTGCCATCGACGATATCGCCGCTATCGATTTTGCACACCCCTTCGACGACGGAAGTCGGTGCGCTATCGGATGACGAGGAGCTACACGATGTCGCGACGGAGGCGGCGGAGAGAACCAATGCAAAGAGAAATCGAGATCGAGTCATATCATCCCCAATCAGGGCTTCAGCGCGAAGCAGTAAAAGCCGCCGTAACCACCACCCGAGCCGACCGTCACCGCGTCTTTCAGCGGGCCACCTTGTTCTTTCAAGTTCGCGCCTGCCTTGCAGCCAGACTCGGTGAGTGAACTCATCCAGTTCGCGGAGTCGCCCGAGCCGCGCGGCCAAGAATGACCCACGCGGGGCTTGCCCTCTTTGGCGGTGTCGCCGATGGCGCTCGTCCAATCGAGGCAGGTGGCCGTCGCGGCCATCAGCTTACCGCTGGAGTTGCTGCCGGTCAGCATGTCGTGATTGTCGACCGCGGACTGAGTCGTGTCCGGCTGATGATTGGGTACGCCGTCTTCGTTTGGAAAGTCGTTCTTGATTGCGCTGTCTGCGCTCGTCGGTCGTTGGGCATTGATATCGGCCACGGTGTTGCCGAACACTCGCCCCAAGCGATCGTACCAAGGGCCCGTGCCCACGCGATCGATGGCATCGACTGGCTTGCCCGTGCCGTCGTCGGCCGCGCTCAAAAAAGCGCGCCAGCCTTTCCCGCCGGCACCGGGCATGCTGGCCTCGGCGAGCGTTGCGCAAATCTTGTCGGCACCGCGTAGGCCAGCCCCCGCGCCCGTTTCGCCGTAGCGCAGATCGCCGCCGAAGCCGTCCGTGCCGTCACCCAGGCCGAAGCCTTTGGCTAAACGCTGGAGCCCGGTCCAACTGGTCACGAAAAAGCTGAATTTTTCGGTCGCGACCACGCCGCTGCCCGCCGAGCCGCCACTTTCCACCGACCCCGCGCTCGAGCCGCTCGTACCGCTCGCACCGGCGATGTTGCTCGTACCGCTCGCACCGGCGACGTTGCTCGTACCGGCGCTGCCCGTCACGGGAGCGCCCGCGCTGCTGCCACTCGCGCCCGCGGTACCCACGCTGGGCGCCCCGCTCGTTGCGAAGCTCGAACCGGCAACCGCGGACGCGCCCGCTTGACCGGGGCTCGGTGAATCGGACGCACCGCAGGCCGGCACCAGCAGCCCGAGAGCGGCGAACGCCGCCGCGCTGACGCCGGCCGCGTGACGCGAACTCGTGGCGTCGAGTCGCCTCACTTGCACGTCAGATCCGATTGGCACTCTTGGCCGTCCGGGCAATCCTCGGGGTCGGTGCAAGAGATGAGGCCATCGACGCTCACCGATTGCTCGACGGTCGAAGACAGCTCGAGTTCGACGCGACCAGATGGGATCACGGTCGAGCCCACGGTGTGCCGCGTGACAATCACCGTCGGAAAGCCGGCCACGCCGAGATTGAGCAACTTGGTGATCAGGGCTCCACTGACGGTCAGTGCGCCGCTGTCCGCCGTATCACACTCGATCTGTCCCTTGCTGCCACCGTGGTGACTGATGTCGAGCTTGACATGGATGCGGGCTGTGCCCTCGGCGCCCTTGGTCCAAGTCAGGGCGAGCCCTTGACCGCTCTTCAGCGCGAGGTTGGTCGACGTGATCACCAACGGAGCAATGGCCTTGCTGCTCAGGTTGAAGGCGGGGAAGTAGTCGCCTGCCGCGGTGACCGTCACTGCGTCGGACTCCGCGAACGGCGGATAGGCGAGCGCTACGGCCGGCGGCGCCTGATAGACATTGTTGGTCAGTAGCAACGTGAGGGGGGTGCTGCCGTTCGCGGCCTGGATCCCGGTCACGGTCACGGCACCCGCGCCGTGAGCCGTGGGGTACGCGAGGCATGTGTCGTCTTCGACGCACGCCGCGCTACTGCCACAGGGTGTCGTGCAGTACGGCGAATGTGGCGTGGTCAGCGTGCAGTCCCCCTCCGTCTGCGGGTCGATCCATTGCGTCGTCGCCGGGGTCGGACCGTCGGAGATCTTGCCGATGATCGTGGTCGTAGCCGCGCCCAGGTCGCTGGCCGGGGTCACCTTCACCTGGAACGAGCCGACGAGCTTGTCAGGGTCTCCGGGGGTGGCGCCGGCCGAGCCGGCGGCGCCGTTGGCCAGGCTATCGCTCGAGCCGCCACAGGCGGCGAAGGCGAGACCAGCAATTGGCAGCAGAAATGCGGAGATTTTGGCGAGGGAGCGGGGCGGTAACTTCACGTAGCAATTGTGTGACGCTCCGGTGAAGATCGATCAAAATCCGGGGACGTTTTTTCGATACGGAATTTTCCGGGAAAAGCAGCCTAATCTGGCGCTGTCCCCCGAAACTCACGGGCACACATAGCCCTGCGGCCTCTCCAGGTAGGGCGCGCCCGAGTTCATCGCCTGGCAAGTGGTGATACACGCCGGCTGCGGCGAGTTCGGGGGCGGCGGGCACGGCAGCAGGTGCGGATTGTCGCTGGTTCCGGTGCAGTCGCTGGGCACGGCCCAGCACTGACCAGTGCCGGGTTTGGAGCACGCACTCACGTCCGGTAGCCGGCGATTGCAAATGTTACCGGTGCCGCATTCGGCGTCGCTCATGCAACCCCGCACGCCAAACCTGCATTCGCTCGTAGCGAGCAGCGCCGGAATGCCGCGCTGCTGGCGAAGCGCATCATTCCAGTAGGTGATGTTGTCGCAGCCGCACACTGGCTTGCGAACGGGGTCGTCCGAGGGACGCGGCAAGCAGACGCCGCCGACATCCGCACAATCTCGCTTTTGACAAAGCCAAGAGGGATCGCAATCGTCGGAGCTCTGGCAAGGCTTGTCGGCATCGCCACCGCCGCCGCCACTGCCGCCTAGTCCCCCGCCACCGTTGCCGGCCAGCTCGGTGAGTCCTCCCGCGCCATCACCGGCGGCTCCGCCGTCACGCGGGAGCCCACCCGAGCCGGCCATCGTCGACGTGCCCGCCGCTCCCGCTTGGATTGCGGAAAATACGACGATTTCTCCCCCGTCGCAGGCTCCGACTCCAAACAACACGAGGCATGCGACGAGCGCGCTCCACGGCTTGCGACTCATCGGCGCGCCTCCCCGCGCGAGCCACGGTCTTGCCCCGATTCGCCGCCGAGCGAAAGCGTGAGGCCGGCCAGTGCCATCGGGCGAACGCGAGAAGGTTCGAAGAAGGTGGCGCTGCCTTGCGCCGTCTGGGCGACATAGCGATGGCGCGCGAGATCGACGTCCGCGTCGACCGCGAGCAGAGCGCCGAGTCCGCGCCCCAATCCAAGCCGTACGCCGAGCATCCCCGAAGCCATCGGGTCGAAGGAAGTATCGGTCGTGTTCGAGACGGCACCCGGCGGCGGTCGTTCACCGCTGATCTGAATCCAATCACCGCCACCGCCGACGCCCGCGAACACGGCGATGGCACTCGAGGCCTGCCACTCCAGCATGGGCAACAAGCGCACCCCAAACACGCCAAATGACGCCAAACCCGCGGCTCCTTCGACGCCCGCGGCCGGATAACCCGTCAGGCTGAACAGGGCTGCGAAGTGCAGCGGCGCGCGGCTGTGGTTCAGAGCCAGCCCCGCTCCCACACCCGCGCGAAACCCGGCGCCGAAGTTGGCGCCGCTGGCGAACAGCCCCGCGCGCGCCTGCCAGCCCGCTTCGGGTTCGAGCGGACGGGGTGCGCGAGCGGCGGGGGACTTTTCGCTCATTGGGGCTGGGACCGGCGGAGCCGGCACGGGAACCGCGGCGCGCGCGGCCAAAGACGACTCGACCGCGGCACAGACCACGTGGGCCATCGTCTCGATCGAAATCTCGAGCGACGCGCCTTCGGGCAGGGTGCGTCGCTCGAGGTCCTGCCGGCTCTCGCCGTCGACGACCACCACGCGTGGCGGGGTGCCGACGCGCAAATCGACGTAGGCTTCGGCGAGGCCGGGCGCGCGCGAAGTCGCAAGCAACGCCTCATCGGCGCCCGCCGCGTCGCGCACCACGACCGCGACGTTGGAGCGCGAACACAGATCTTGAATGGCGTCGCGCGAGCCGCTGACCGCCTCGGGCGATCCCGCGACGTACACCCGCACGATCGGCGGGGTCCCCGCGCCAAGTGCAGCAGTCGTCACGGCCATCGCGCTCGCAGCCGCCAGGTAGCCGGCCCGTCGCCCGCGTTTCACCGCATGCCCAACGCCGCGAGACGAGTGGCGGCCAGGCGCGCGTGAACCGAGCCCGGAAACCGGCTTTGTACCTGTCGCCAGGCAGCGGCCGCCTGCGCCGCTTTCCCCAACTGTTCCAAGGCGCGTGCACGGCCCACCAAAGCTTCCGCGCTCAAAACGGCCGTGCCGTCGGCGAGGTAGCGATCGAAGCCGGCCAGCGCGGCTTCTGGGCTGCCGCGCTCGAGCAGCAGCTGAGCGAGCAATGCGCGCGATAGCTCACTCTCGGACGAGCCCGGATAGCGACTCTGGAGGGTGCGATAAAGCCCGACCGCGCGATCGACGTTGCCATCACGACGGGCCCGGTTGGCGTCTGCGAACAGGGAGGCCGCATCGGAACGTGCAACCGGCGCTTCCACCGGGTTGCTCGTGCCAGGAGCCGTTGCGAGCGCGGCTGGCGAAGACGAGCGCGCGCCCCCCGACACGGGCAAGGCAGCCTCGGCCCGATGCGCGCGCACCGCTGTCGGTGTTGCGGCGGCGCTCGGTGGCGGCGACACGCTGACTTCCGCGGCAACGGGAGGAACGGTCTGCGGCACGTCACTGCTAGCGACAGGGGCGCTGGCGAGCCCCGGAACGGTCTTGGCGAGCGCGCGCTTGGCCTTCGGTGCCCGCTTCGAATCCGCTGTATTTGCGGCAAATTCCGTTGTTTTTGGCTCTGGCCAGCTCGGCCAACGCGCACTCACCGCGCCCGTAAAGACCGCGGCCGCCGCACCGCCGGCACACAGCACGAGCGACGCCGCGAGCAGCATCGGCGGCCAGCGGCGGCGCGAGCGAGGACGCACCGAAAGCGGAGCCGGCGGCACAGGCCGCTCCTGCGCCGTCAGCCTTCGCGGCGCGCGCTCCGCGTGGGCCTCGCCCCCAAAGGTGAGTTGCGGGCGCGCCTCGAGCACCGGTACGTCCGAGGCGAGGTCTGCGCGCACGCCGATCTCGAAGCGGCAGCTCGCACATTGCGCGAGATGAGCATTCAGCCGGTCACGCTCGACGCTGGTGAGCGCGCCTTCGGCGAGCTTGTCGATCAGTTCTTCGGGATGCAGGTCGACCACGTTCATGGTGCGAGCTCCAACTGATCGACGAGTGTAGGATCGGCTTCGATTCGGCGGCGCAGGGCCTCTTTCGCGAGGCGCACGCGACTGCGCACGGTGTTCAATGGCGCACCCGTCGCCTGCGCAACGTCTTCGAGCGACCAGCCGAGCATCACACGCAGCGCCAGAGCATCGGCCTGTTCTTCGGGCAGGTCCGTGAGCAGATCGCGCAGCGCGCGCTTGCGGCGCTCGGCCGAGACATCGCAACCCGGCCAATGTGCGTCTGGATCGGCGGCGGAAATCTGAGCCAGGGATTGGCTCCGCGCGCGGCGCACCGAGGTATTTCGGCGGGCGCGCAGCGCGACGTGCAACGCAATGCGCGATGCATAGCCTGCCGGGTGGCACTCGCCGCGGAATGCACCCAATGCTTGCAGTACCGCAATCAATGATTGCTGAATGACGTCATCGACCTCTGGGTGACGGCCCCCCAGCACACCATTGACCACGCGCGACAACGTGGGCCAAATCCGATCCAGGAAACGGCGGGTGGCCACTGGATCACCACTCCCTGCAAGTCGCGCCAGCGCCGTCATCTCGGCGGCATCGTCTTGCCTCGCCGACGAGTTCGGATCGCTGGGGGCCAGGGGCAGGCTCATTCGATCATGAAGTGTGCACTAGCGGGCCGGAGCGATCACTGACGGCGAAGAAATGCGCCTGCTGGGGCACTTTCGCGCTCACTCGGGGGCATATCCCCCCACCTCCACGGCCAATAACCGACGCTCGGTGGGCTCAGGGCGCGGCCGGTGCATCAGGCAGGCTGGGGCGCACTTCTGGTTCGTGCCGGTCCGTCTCCCCTGCCCGGTCGAGCGCGAACTTGAACAAGATCGGGCCGACCATCTCGTTGATGGCGACGGCCGCGATGGCGAGCGAGCGGAAGCCCTCCCCAAAACTCGGGAAGGCCTTGGCGATCACCACCGAAAGGCCGAGCGCGAGCCCCGCCTGTGAAACCAACGACGACCAACCCCAACGCTTGAGGACCGCCGGATCCTCCGCCAGGCGACTGCTGATTCGGCCCGCGACGACGGTGAAGAAAGCGCGACTCGCACACAGCGCGATCGCGACCGGCCAAAGCTGACGCAAGAGCGGGATGTCGAGGTGCGCACCCGCCGTGGCAAAGAACACCACGAACACCACGCTGCCCGTCTGCTCGATGGAGTGCAGCAACTTGGGTCCTTGGTCGGACAGATTCGTGACCACGAAACCCGCGGACAGGAATGCGAGCAGCGAATCGACGTGGATGTAGCTGAACGTGTCGCTCAATCCAAAACCGATCGCCAAGAGCACGAGCAAGAGTTGGCGCCCGACCAAGCGCAGATAAACCGCCAAGCCCAGACCGAGCGTGACGCCGACGGCGATACTGGCCAAGATCTCGTGTCCGAGCACCGTGAAATCTTCCAGGGAAATGCCGCCGCTCGCGGTGATCAGCGGCCGCGCGAGCATGATCATGGTCGCAAGTAAAATCACGACCACGACGTCGGAGAGCATGATGAACGCGAGCGAGAAGGTCGCAACCGGACCCTTGGCGCGCGTCTGCGAGAGAATGCCCATGCACGCCGAGGGGCTACGACTGACGGCCAGCACGCCCCACAGCAGGGCGACGCCGATCAACGCCTTGCTGTTCAGCCCGTGCGTGAAGGGGATATAGCTGGCGATTGCCAAAAATACGCCCGCCACGCACACCAGCACGAACGCGCTCTGGATCAGCGTTGCCCATGCCAAGCCGCGAGCCACCGAGCGCAGCGTGTCGAGACGCAACTCGGCACCGCCCGCGAGGGCGATCAGCGACAACGCGAGCGTGTTCACCGGCGACAGCTCTTGCACCGTGTGGTGATCGACGAGGTGCAAGACGTGCGGACCACCGATGATGCCCGCCAACAGGTAGCCAGACAGGTGGGGTAGGCCAATCGTCTCGAGCAACTCGCTCATCAGCGTCCCCGCGAGCAACAAGAAGCCAACCGCCGCGACGGTCCCCAAATGGCTCTCGAGTTCGGGCGTGACGCGCGTGACGCCGTACAGCACGCCGAACGTGACGAGCAGGGACGCGGCTTGAATGGCCCGCGTCGCGATGGTTTTTTTGGGTCCGCCGTGACCGCTCATGCTTCACTCGGCAACGTCGGTTGAGGTTCGCTGGCCGGGGTTTCTGGTTTGATTTCACCCGCGCGCGACAGAGCGCGCCGCAGCGAAGCCGGCCCGAGCCACTCACCGACGAGCACGCTGACCGCCGCGAGCAGTAGCACCGTGTCGGCCACTACCCCGGGGTGGCGCAGCCCAAACGCGAGTGCGACCGCCAAGCCGAGCGCACCGGCGGAGAGCATGCTGCCGCCGAACTCCAAACCCACCCCGCGCACGGGTTTGGCGGTAATCGAAAGCAGGCCGCCGCAGGCAACGCGGGCGACGATCTTCGAGACCAGCGCCACCGCCACCAGCACCAAGAGCGGGATTGGCAGCTTCACATTGACGTAGGCGCCCGCGAGCAGCACCACGGGCAAGAGCACGGGCTTCTCCGTCGGAGTGACCATGGCTTTGATGTCGATGCGATGGCGCGACACGAGCGCAAGGGTGAGGCCCATGGCGAACGTGGCGCTGATCGGCGACAGGTTGAGGCGGGCGGCGGCCCCCGTACCGAGCAGCGAAGTGCCCAGCAAGATGCCCCAGCTTTCGTCGCGTCGAAATTCGCGACCAAGCAGCAAAGCCGCGGTGAAGCCGAGCACGACGCCCAAGCCGAGCGAGACCAACACGCGCTCCAACACGGAGATTGCCGGCAACGCCGCACCCGGCAGCCACGCGCTCACGACCGCCAGAGCGAGTAACGAAAAGAGCGCGCTCGCGCGCGCCGTGTCCGCCGCCAGATCGGCGAGCGGGCCTTTGGCGCCGTAGCGTTCGACCACCCAGCGCACGCTGTGACGCGTCGTCTCCGAACAGACGATGCCGGCCGTGGCCGCGAGCGCGATCACTTCCGTGCGCGGCAAGGGCGAAAATTGACTGGCGCCGAAGTAAACCGTAGCCGTCACGCAGGCGCTGACCAGCGCTGACAGGGCCACGCCGAGCACGATGTGCGGTAGCGGAACACGCCGCTCACCCACGCGCAGGTAGCTCACACCCAGCACCAACCCGAGCCAGCTGACACCGACGAGTACCACCGGTTGAAAGTTGTCGACCAGCGAGCGACCAACCACCGACAACACCTGCGGGCCGAGCACGAAGCCGAGCACGAGGTACTCGGCACCCGAAGCCAAACCGAAGCCGCGGATGGCGCGCCCGCCGACCAGGATGCTGCCCAAGTAGGCCAGCACCAGCAGGCCCAGCAAGAACGGGATGCCGTTCACTCGCCCACCGTGCGCGAGCGACCGAGGGCGATCCCGGCCAGCGCCAACTCGGTCAGCGCGGTTTCGGCCATGGCGCGGCGTGCATCGAGCGAGTCACACAGCGCGCTCAGCCGATAGACCGCGCCGTCCGCGTCGAAGCCGAGCAAATCCAGACGCGCGTCATGGCCGCTTTTCTTTCCGGCTTCGATCAGTACTTCGCGGGCTTTGTCTTGTGCCGCGGTGGCGGCGACCACGACGTCGATGCCGAGCCGCGGACGCATGCCGAGTACGCGCAGCGGACGAACCAAGGACAACAAGTGGGGCACGCGTGTCTCCACGCGGTGCGCGTCCATCAGTCGGACCTCGAGCAGATTGATGGCCGAGATGCGCGCGGTCACGCCGCCCATCTCCGCGAATTCGCCGAGCCGGAGGCGACGGCCGAAGAGCACCGTCACGCCCACGATGCCCGACGCGAGCAGCGGCGTACTGGCAAGCCCCAGTGCGATCAGGATGATCGCGCCCGAGCGCCCGAGTGCGCCGTTGGCATCACCCGTCACGACGGGGCCGGCAAACACCAACGCGGCCACCACGATCGCCGAACGCAGGAGCACGCTCGTGGGTGCGGCGAGATCGGCGGGCAACCACGGCAGAGGCGTTTCACCGCGAGCCACACTGGCGAAAAACAAGCCGACGAAGCGAACCAAGACGAACACGGACAGCGCCGCGATCACCGCGACCACGAGCAGCGGCAGCGCGCTGGCCAGGCGCTCCATCAGCTGCGACACGGGCAGCACCACGAAGCCGGTCAGGCGTTGCGTGTAGTTGCGCGTGGCATCGAACAAGGACAGCGCGACCACCAGCCACGCGTACGCAATCGCGGCTTGGCCGAGCCACTTGCCCAAGCTGAGCGCCATCACCGCGCTGCTGCGCAGCGTGGCGGGGCGCACGACCTCGATCTTCTGCACCTTGATCGACAGCTCGCGGTCCGGGCGCGTGTCCAAAAATTCGCGCGCGCTCTCCGCAAATTCGCCGAGCTTTCGAATCAGATAGAACGCGATCAAGCCGAAGAAGACGAGCAGCGAGATCGAGAACACGCTCTTCGCGACCGCGGCGCGCCTGCCCTCTGAATCCAGCGCTTCACGAACTTTGGACGTGATGCCGGCGGCGTAGACGTCGAGCGACGACTCGCCGGCTGCGTTCGCGTCTTCTTGGCTGAGTTGGACAATCGGGATTTGGCCGACCCGAACCACCATCACCTCGCCCTCGGCCTGGCGCGTCAGGGGGGCGGCCTTGTCGGCCTTGAATGCCCGCTGCAAGGCGTCGCTGGCTTCACGTGCGCGCACCTCGGCGGACTTGTTGCCGCGCGGGACCGCCAACGTGAACACCGGAGCATCGCCCAGGCGGACCATGGCGGGGGCCGAGCTCTTCTCGACCGATGCGCTGGGTGACGTGGACGCGATCAAACTCGGCGGAGGCGCCACGGGCAGCTCACTCGCGCGTGGCGGCGCAACGACTACCGGCGCGGGAGCCGGTGCCGGCGCGGGAGCCGGGGGCGGAGCTGAAATTGCGGGAACCGGTGGTTCAGGCTCCGTTTCGGCCGCCGACGCGCTGGCCGAGGGCTGCGGAGCCGCGGAAGCGCTCGCGTGCGGAGTGGCCGAGGCGGCCGCGACCGAATGCGCCGAGGCTGACGGATGCGCTTGAACGACGGGCAGCGCGGCCGATGCGCCGGCGGCCGCCGACTGCGCGTGCGCGGGACCTGCTCCGAACAATGCGAGAGCCAAGCACGAAACGAAGTGCAGGAACCGGAGTTCCCAAACGCGCAACGAGCCTGCCGAGCGCGACGAGAGGACTGAAGTGGCTGTAGATCTCACGCTGGGACTCGCAGCTTCGGTCACCGGTTTGGCAACTGCAAGCACAATCCGGTTCGGCCAAGCGGCGCTAGCACGCCCACATCGTCGCCTCGAAAGCGTGGCGAAAATCATGCACCGAGAGTAGCGTACGCGCCCCGATGACGACGATTCAGCACCCCGACCGCGTGGTCTTGCACATCGCAGGCAATGACCGCCCAGGCGTCACCGCGCGCTTGGCCCAAGTGATCGCCGAGGACGAAGGCGCACAGCTCGTCGACATCGGACAATCCGTGCAACACGGCTACCTGATGCTGTCGGCGATCGTCGACATCGCGAAGAACTCGAGCGCACTGCGCGAGTTGCTGTTCGCGGCCACCGACCTGGGCCTCCGGTTCGAGGTCACGCCGTTCCGCAGCGATTCTGCGAATGAGCCACGCCGCGACGTGAACTCACTCAGCATCATGGTGCTCGGTCCACTCAAAAACGGCGTGGCGATCGCTTCGATTACCAGCTTCATGGCCAAACGGGGGCTGAACATCCGCGAGATTCGCACGTTCAGCGAGCACGAACTCGATGGCCTCGAGCTGATCGTCGACTCACCGCCGGGTACGGCCCTGGGCGCAAGCGAGCTGGGTGAACTACGCGGCCACCTGCTCCGCCTGGGCATGGAGCTGGGCGTCGACTTGGCAGTGCAGCGCGACGACATGTTTTTGCGCAGCAAACGCCTGGTCTGCATGGACGTCGATTCGACCTTCGTGAAGGGCGAATTGATCGACGACTTGGCGGAGTTGGCCGGCTGTAAAGAAGAGGTCGCGAACATCACCGCCCGCGCGATGCGCGGCGAGTTGGATTTCAAGCAGGCGTTGGCCGAACGCGTGAAGTTGCTCGAAGGGTTGCCGTTCGAGCAGGCCCGCTCCTTGATCGAGCGCTTCGAGCTCACGCCCGGTGCCGATCGCTTCGCCAAAGTGTTGAAGACCTTCGGCTACCGCGTGGGCTTGGTCAGCGGGGGCTTCACCTTCTTCGTCGACGAGCTGAAGGCGCGTTTCGGCCTCGATTTTGCGTTCGCCAACGAGCTCGAAGTCAAGGACGGCAAGCTGACCGGAAAATTGCTCGGCACCATCGTCGACGGCCAACGCAAGGCGCAGCTTTTGAAAGAGATGGCGCAAGTCTACGGCTGCCGCTTGGAGCAGACGGTGGCCATCGGCGACGGCGCGAACGACATTTTCATGCTGCAGACCGCCGGCCTGGGCATCGCCTTTCGCGCCAAGCCCAAGCTGCAAGAAGTGGCGGACATGAGCCTAAATCACCACGAGCGCATGGATACGCTGCTGTATTTGATGGGCTTCACGGCCCGCGATTTGCGCCTGGTTTGACGAGTTAGGGGCGCACGCTCATGGCCGCTGCCGCCTTCGTCAGATCGATGATGCGCCGAGCGATGCTCACGTCTACGAGCAGGGATTCGAAGCGCTCCCAGTTCGGGGTTCGCCCCGCTTCCAGCGCGTCGACCACGGCGTCCGCGATCATCACTAGACGCACGTGAGGGACACCGATCGCCTGGGGGTCGTGGTGCGCGGCGCAGGCATCGACGATTTCGGTCGGCAGTTTCCAAGCCATGGCGACTTCGGCGCCCGCGGCCGTGTGATAGCGCTGCACCAAGTCGTTCACGAGCTTGTTGTCGTTCACCTTGTTCGGTAGCCCGTCCAAGATGCGGTAGATGCGCGCCTCGCCGATATCGTGGAGCAGACCGCTCATGTAGTCGTACTCGCTCACGATCTCGAGCTCGCGCGCGGCGGTACGCGCGGCCACGGCCGCGACGACGCTGCGTTTGAACGACTTTTGCACTTGGATCTGGTAACGCTTGAGGCCACCGGACGAGGCCGCGTACACCACCTGGAACAGGAGGTCGCGCGTGTTCGCGAGGCCGAGCCGCACAATCGCGGACTGGGTCGACGAGGTGAGCAGGCCGCGCCAATAAGCGACGCTGTTGGCGACCGACATGAAGCGGGCCGCGATCGGCGGGTCGGTGTCGACCAGCTCGGCGAGATCGTTGATGCGCGCGTCCGGATCGTTGGCGAGGCGGAGCGCGGCTTCGGCGACTTGAGGCAGCACCGGCAACGCGGCGCGGCCGGTGCGCAAGCGCTTCACCAACTCTCGCTCGGTCTCCGACATTTCCGGCGTCGGTTCGACGGTCACCATGACCGGCACGACGGGCCCGGCGGATTCGCCGGCGGCCGGGGCTTGGCTGGGCATGAATTCCAGGAAGCTGCTCACACGGACCGCCTCTCCCAGCCGATCAAAATCGGTGGCTCAGGAGGATTTGGCAACGACACGCGCGGCGGGTGCAGGGACTCTTTGCCCTCCAACTCGGGCAGCGTTTCACCCGGCGAGACCATCACCACGCGATTTCGCCCGCCACGCTTCGCGGCGTAAAGAGCCAAATCCGCCCGATGCACCAACTCTTGCGGCGTCTCTTCGAGCTGACGCGGATCGAACACCGTGGTGCCGATGCTGATCGTCACGCGGCTCGGCCCTGGGGAAGGCGGCACCATCTCTTCTACCGCTTGGCGCAAGCGCTCGGCGACCAAGCGCGCCGACTCCGGCCCTGCCCCGGCAACGATCGCCACGAATTCCTCACCGCCATAGCGACCGATGATGTCACCGGGGCGCAGACCGTTCTTGATCACGTTGGCGACGGCGATCAGCACGCGATCACCGCTCTCGTGGCCGAAGCGATCGTTGACTTGCTTGAAGTGATCCAAATCCAAAAACAGCACGCCGAAGCGTTCGCGCGATTGACAGCGTTGACGCACCGTCGACTCGAGCGAGCGGCGATTGAGCACATTGGTCAGCGGATCGATCTGCGCGTCGCGACGCAAGCTGTCGCGCTCGTCGCGCAGTCGTTCGAGCGCGTCGTAGAAACGCTTATTTCGCAGCTGCACGCGGATGCGCGCGCGCAACTCGACTTCGCGAATCGGGTGCGCCATGAAATCGTCCGCGCCTGCGAGCAGGCCACGCGCCGCGCTATGCTCTTCGCCGTCGTTGCCCAAGAGCAGCACGGGGTAGTGGCGACGCGGGTCGCTGGCTCGTAGCTCACCGCACAGCTCGAGCCCGCTACCGCTCGGCAATTCGACCGCGAGCAAGATGAGATCGGGCTCGTACTCGGAGGTCAGGCGCAGCACCTCGTCCCCATCGGGCAGGTAAACCGCCTCGTAGCCCTCGGAATCCAGGATCTTTCGCACCAACGCGCGCCGTTGCTCGTCCGGATCGACGACGAGGATACGCCCCGCGCGCTCGGCGATTGGCGGACTCGTCGAAAGCCGCAGTGCGTCTGGTGTCGGGTAGGGAAGCATTCTTGGGGCGGCGCTCACCGCCTGAGCACCTTAAACGTCCTGTCATGCACCGGCCTAAGTCCGCGAGCACGTAACTTGACGCTGGGGTGACGCCCCCCCAGGCCTGAAGATCGTCAATCTTCGACCGTTCTGGGAACAAGCCACGATGTTCTGGAAGAAAGCGAACGGAGCCGCCGCTCAGGGAGCCACGCCTCAGCCTGCGAACGGGGAGGACGCCGCGCTCGACGCCGTCGCAAACCTGCTGAAAGCATTCGGCGAAAACGCTTTCGACACCGACAACGTCAGCGCCGCGGAAACGCGCTCCGAGTGCGAGGGTTGGGCCAAGAAAATCACCGTCGGCAGCGGCAAGGATGCCGTTTCGGAGAACGGCGAACCCCCACCCTTCAGGCGCGATTTTGGCGGAGTCCGTCGCTACTTCGCCGCCCAGCGCTCGCACGAGCGTGAATTCGTCGGCCGCAGTTTGGGCAACCTGCGCGAAGCGGTGCACGCCTTCGCCCGCTGCTTGACCACGACCGTCGGCGAAGACCGCGCGGCCGACGAGCGAGTCGGTGCGCAACTCGGCAAGCTAGTCGGCGCATTCCAGTCCAACGATTCCGAGGCCATTCGCAGCGAGGCCGAGGGCATCGTCGTGGTCGTGCAAGAGGTGATGGCCAAGCGCTCGGAGAGCCAAAAACGCATGCTCGGCGAACTGAGCCAAAAGATCACCGACCTGCACGACGAACTGCACGAAGTACGCGAGAAAGCCGCGCTCGACCCGCTGACGCAGCTGTTCAACCGCGCCGCCTTGGACGCGCACCTCGATCGCGTCGCGGACCTCGCATTTCTACTCAGCTCGAGTCCGTGCATCTTGATGATCGACGTCGACCACTTCAAGAAATGCAACGACACCTACGGTCATCCCGCGGGTGACGAAGTGCTGCGGCGCGTCGCCGACGGCTTGGTCCGGAATTTTCTGCGCCGCGAAGACTTCGTCGCGCGCTACGGCGGTGAAGAGTTCGTGGTCGTGATTCCGGATTCTTCTCTGCACAACGCGGAACACCGCGCCGAACGCGTGCGGCAGTCGTTGTCTGAACTGGAAATCGAGGCTGGCAAAGGCAAGATCCAGATCACGGTCTCGATTGGCCTGTCCTCGCTCTCGTCCGGCGACACCGGCGCCAGCTGGCTCGCACGCGCCGACGCGGCGCTGTACGAAGCGAAAGGCGCGGGCCGCAATTGCGTGCGCGTGGCGCGCCAAAATGGCGGCGCGGTGGCCTCGATTCACCCGCCGCGTTCGATGCCGCCGGGACCGAGACCGCGTTCGGTGCCCGTCGGTCGTCCCTAAATCTCAGTGGCCGTGGCCGCCGTGGCCATGGCCGCCGTGACCGTGACCACCGTGGTCGTCTTTGGGCGCCACATAGTCCGCCGGCTTCGTTGCGCCCTCACCCCAGAAAAACTTCTCGAGTTCGGTCATCCACACGCGCTGGCCCTGCTCGCTCGTGACGTCCAAGCGGTACTCGTTGATCAGCATCTTCGAGTGCTCGAGCCACTGCCGCCAGGCGGTCTTGGACACGGTGTCGAATACCTTCTGACCAAGCTCGCCTTTGAACGGGGGCTTCTCCAGACCTTCGGACTCTTGACCAAGCTTGATGCACTGAACGGTTCGCGACATGGGGCAGGCAATCTTGCCGCGCGCCGGCCGCCCGTCAACCTGGAACGGGGGTCTTCGGGTAGGGCTGCTCGACCGTGAGCGAGAACGGCACGCCGCCGCGGTAGAAACGACCGCTGATCTCCGGCGCTTTTCGCGCGCGCGCCGCGAGCACCACACCCACGACCGCGGCGGTCGATGTTGCCTTCTGCCCTGCCGCCTCGGTGAGCACATCGCCATCTTGCAGACCGACGCCCAGCGCCGAAACGCCCGAAAGCAGTAAACCCGACGGGCGCTGCCCGTTCGCTTTGACGAACACCGCGCTCGGCATCGCTCGGCGAGCCGCCAGCGCCAGGACCTGGGCCGAGGAGATGCGAATGCCGCGTACAGCGCCCGCTCCACGCACGTGCAAGGGAGGACGCGGTCGCTTGGGGTCGAGCGCTACGCTTTGCACCGGACCCGCCTCGTCGGCTTCGAAAAGCGGGTCCGGCTCAGCCAGCAGGTCCTCGCCCGAGGCGGGCGCAGGGGCGGGCAGCACGGCGATCAAACCGGACGCAATGCTGCTTCCGAGGGCGTCCGCGTAAGCCGTCGACCACGCTCGGAGCGCGACCGCCGGCAGCGCCAACGCAAGCAACGCGAACGCCAGCCATGAACCACGGCCGCGCATGGCGATGGCGGACGGCGAGGCGAGCGCGCTAGACACGCGGCAACGATACCACGCGGAACGCGAGCGCAATGACTACGTGCGCAGGCGCCAATTTCCAGGGAAAGTCCGACCAATCTCGTCGCAGGTCGGGTCGGTGACGATCAGCTCGGGTTTGGCGTCGCGGCAGTACAAAATGCTGTTCTGCCGAAATGTACGCCCGAAATTCAAGGCTTCGTCCCGCTCGATGCCGTGCACCAGCCAGGCGGGCTCTCGCCAGACTCCCTCCGGCTCTTCGTCGTAGCCGACGCAATGTTCGACGCGATAGCAGCCGAGGATCAACAAATCACGCATCACTTGATGGCGACCGTCGTTCACGCGCCGCGGCAGCAACATCGAACGCGGGTTGTAAGCCGTCAGGAGCGCGAACTTCGACCGGAGCAACGGGGGCAGCGTTTGGATATCTTTGACGATTTCCCCATCCATCGAGACGCGTAGCAGCCCGCCGTCCGTGGGCAGCTCGTAGACGGTCGCAAAGTAGGCGCGGAGCAGATTTTGGTCCAAAGCGCCGGGGATGTAGCACGGCTCGGGAGCGTACGAAAACAGGCTCAGCGCTTGAAGCGGTAACCGACCCCGCGCACGGTGAGCAGGTGCTCCGGTTCTGCCGGATCGGACTCGAGCTTGGTGCGCAACTGCAGTAAAAAATTGTCGATGGTGCGCAAGGTTCCGTGGTGCCCGGCACCCCAAACGCGGGTCAAAATGTCCTCTCGAGTCAGCACGCGGCTCGACGCTTCGACCAAGCACCAAAGCACGTCGAACTCGGTCGCGGTGAGAGGCACGAGCTCGGCGCCCTTGGTGACTTGGCGCATCCCCGAATCGATCTGCAAATCTCCCGCGCGCACGACTCTTTCCGGAGCTTGGCGCGCGATGCCGTCGCGGCGCAGCACCGCTTTCACGCGCGCGAGTAGCTCGGCCAAGCTGAACGGCTTGGTGATGTAGTCCTCCGCGCCGAGCTCGAGGCCCATCACCTTGTCCATTTCCGCGCCGCGCGCGCTGAGCATGACGACGGGCACGTGATTGCCCTGGCTGCGGATCGCTTTGACGACCTCCAAGCCGTTCATCTTCGGCAGCATGACGTCTAAAATTACCAGGTCGACGTTGGCGGCCACGGCGCGCAACAGGCCATCCTCGCCGTCGATCGCGATGCTGACCTCGTAGCCTTCCGCTTCCAGGTTCATCTGCAAGCCGAGCGTGATACTGGGGTCGTCTTCGACCACCAAGATGTGCCGTTTGCCGCTGACTGCCATCAGTCGTCTCCCTGAAAACTAGTGTTTGACCACGCGCAAGACGAGTGAGAATTCGCTGCCTTTGCCCGGGTGACTGACGAGTTCCACGCGCCCGCGATGAGCCTTCATCACGTGCTTGACGATCGCCAAACCGAGCCCGGAGCCCTCACGCTGTCGAGACAGGCGATCGTCCAAGCGATAGAACTTCTGAAAAATGCGTTTGTGCTCCGCGACGGGGATACCGGCGCCATTGTCCCTCACCGTGAGCCGCGCCTCGCGTTCGTCGAACGTGACGAACACGTCGATTTTCACCGGATCTCCGCCATATTTATCGGCATTAGTGAGTAGGTTGAAGAGCGCGTCGGACACGGCGCCTCGATCGGCGCGCACGAGGAGCGATTCAGGCGGCAGTTCGACGTTCAACTCGATCGAGCGGCGTTGGCGGACCGTCTCGAAGGCCTCGAGGGCAGTCGAGATCACCGATTTCAGGTCCGTCTCGCGGAAGGTAAACTCGCGCCGGCCGCTCTCCATGCGGCCCCAGTCGAGCAGGCGATCGATTAGCTCCTGCAGACGGGTGCTCTCCCGCGCTAGCCCGTCGATACATTTCTGCTCCGCGACCAGGTCGCCGCGACGCAGTTCCAGCGTCTCCGTAAATAGGCGGATCGAGGTCAGTGGCGTCCGAAGCTCGTGCGAAACCTTGGACACGAAGTCGCTCTGGAGGAGCGACAGATTTGCCTCCCGGCGCACGAAGACCCACACCAACACCACTCCCGTGACCGCCGCCCCGCTGAGCGCCATCACGAGAATCCCCATCAGCAGATTGAGCCGAGCTTCGCCCAAGAAAATCAGCACGACTCCGGATGTGAGGAGCAGTGATGACGGAACGACGACCAGCGACACCAGCAGGATCACGATCCTGCGGTAGCCGAGCGGGGTCGTGCTTCGCGACAGGGATGCCATGAACGGAAGGACTATAGGCGGAAAACGCAAATTTGCATTGCCCAGAGCGTCACACTTTCGTTATGTGCGGGGTTTCTGAGCGCCGGTATCCAGGCTACATTTCGGCGATCGACACCGAGCGCCAGCGTGGGTCGGTCTGGGACGATGATCAACGAAGCCTACAATGCGGAGCTCGACGGAGCCCCCGCCGTACCCGCGGTCGGCGAGGTGATTGCCGGGAAATACCGGGTCGACTCGGTCGTAGGCACGGGCGGCATGGGCATCGTGCTGTGCGCGACGCATCTCGGTCTCGGTCAGCAGGTAGCGATCAAAGTGCTGACCGTGCACGACGAAGACCAACGCCGGGACGAGGCTCGCGAGCGCTTCCTGCGTGAAGGTCGCGCCACCGCCGCGCTGGTCTCCGATCACGTGGTTCGCGTTCACGACGTCGGTACCTTGGACAGCGGCGCGCCGTTCATGGTCATGGAGCTCCTGCGCGGGCAGGACCTCGCGCGTGTCGTGCAACAGCAGGGCCCGTTGAGCGTCGAGCTCGCGTGTGATTGCGTGAGGCAAGCCGCCGAGGCGATCGCGTGTGCGCACGCACAGGGCATCGTGCATCGCGACCTCAAGCCCTCTAACCTATTTCTGACTCGGCGCAGCGACGGAACCCCGCTGGTCAAAGTGCTCGACTTCGGAATTTCGAAGAGCACCAACGCCGAGCAAGAGCGCGTGATGGGTGAACTTACGGCCGAGCGCAGCGTGCTCGGTACGCCGTTCTACATGTCGCCCGAGCAAGTCCGTGATGCCAAGAAAGTCGACCAGCGCACCGATATCTGGTCGCTCGGCTTGATCTTGCACGAACTCTTGTCGGCATCGCCTGCCTTCGAGGGCACCACGCTGCCCGGGGTGTGCGCTTCAATCGCGGCCGATCCGCCCGCGGCGTTGCGCCTCAAACGCCCGGAGGTGCCCGTCGAGGTCGAAGCCATCGTCCTCAAGTGCCTGGAAAAGCTGCCCGCGAAGCGCTTTCAAACTGCGCGCGAGCTGATCGAACGACTCACGCCTTGGACGGGGCGAGCCGACAGCAGTTTGCTCTCGGCCCCCCTGAGTGACCGGACGATCCGCTCGTCGTCGCCGCTGGACTTCGAGCTGGCGGAACTTCGCGACGGGTCCACGGTCTCGCTCAGCCCGCCTTCGGACACCGGCACACTCGCCAGCGCGGTGTTCACGCGCTCCGGACCGCGACTGATCGAGGCGCTCGAGAGCCGGGCATCCAAACACGACGTCACTCTGGCCGAACCGGCACTCGCGCCCGCGCAGGCGACGCCAACCCCTGCCCGTCTCCGCACTCCGGCACGACGCCGCACGGCAGGGCTCGGCATCTTGGTCGCACTGCTCGCGGGCGCGGCCCTCTGGAGCTTGCGCGCGCCCCGCGCCGTCGAGCCCGTAGCGACCCAACTGCCGAGCGTGAGTTCATCGCCCGCGCTTGCCGCGAGTCCGCCGCCCGTAGCGCCGCCCGTGAACCCCCCATTCACTTTGCAGATCGACTCGAACCCGGCCGGGGCCGAGGTGTTGGAAGGGCAAAGCTTGCTTGGCCTGACGCCGATTCGAGTCAGTGTGGATGCGGCCCAAGTTGCGAAGCTCCCTCGCACTTTCACGCTGCGCAAAGCGGGCCACCTTCCGTACACCGTCGTGCAGGGGCCTTCCGCGGCGGACGCACGCGTGCTGGCCGAGCTTGCGGCCGAGCCAGGCGCCCTCCCCCCTCGCCCGGCCGGCAAAAAACCGGCGCCTCTGCCGCGCAAGCCATCGACGGCGCCGGTCAAGCCGGGCAGCGACATTTTCATGCAGCGTTGAGCGTTCGCGAGCAATTCTGACTAAGCTGGGCCAGTGACGCGTTCACGGCCTCGAATCGCGCTGCTCCTCGGCGTACTGCTCTTCATCGCGACGCCTGCGGTGGCGGACGACTTGGCAGATCAGGCCGAACTCGAGTTTTCCCTCGGCGCCGATGCTTACCAGCGCGCCGAATACAAGGCCGCGTTACAGCATTTCCTGAGCTCGAACCGGCTCGTGCCCAATAAGAACGTGCTGTTCAACATCGCTCGTAGCTACGAGCAGTTGAAGTCTTACCCGGCCGCCTTCCGTTACTACTCACAGGCGCTCGAGAGCGAGGGCGAAGGCGATAGCGAGGCAAAACTACGGATCGGCAACGCGCTCGCGCAGATTCGGCAGTACGTGATGGTGCTACGCGTCAACACGCGGCCCGCGGGCGCGACTCTTTACCTCGACCGCAAAGACCTCGGTGCGCGTGGCTCGAGTCCGCAATTGTTCGGCCTCGCACCGCACGCGTACAAGCTGTTCGCGGAGTACCCCGGCTACGAGCCAGTGGTCGTAGACGTGCCCGCGACCGCGCCCGGACAAGAGCTGGCATTGGACTTGGAGCTGAAGCCGATACTGGGCGAAGTATCGTTCACGGGTCAGGCCGGTACGCGCGTGAGCATCGATGGCGAGCCGGACACGGCAGGATGTGGCCTGCCCTGCGTGCGCTCGTTGCCCGCCGGCGCGCACGTCGCGACATTCGATCGGCCAGGCTTTCACGCCGCGCAACGCACGTTTTTGGTGCGTGCTCACGCACGCGAGCAAGTGACGGCACAACTCGATCCGCTGCTCGGCAGCGCTCTCATCAGCACCGATGAGCCCGGCGCGCTCGTGCTGATCGATGGGCGCGCGAGCGGCTTCACCCCCGCGATCCTCAGCTTGCCGGTGGGGATGCATCGTGTTCACCTCGAGCTCAAGGGGTTTCGTCCGGAAGAGCGGCAGATCGGTGTGGCCCTGAACGGCGAAACGCGGCTCGACGTGGTGCTCGTCGAATCGGAGGAGGTCGTCGCGGCATCACGGGCCATCGAGCAAGTCGAAGACGCTCCGAGCTCGGTGACACTCGTGGGTGAACGCGAGCTGTCTGCCTTCGCACCGCCCACGATCGCGGAGGCGGTGCGCGGTGTACCGGGCGTGTACCTGTCGGACGATCGCAGCTACGTCGCGCTCGGCATGCGCGGGCTGGGTCGGCTCGGAAGCTACGGCAATCGCATCCTCGTCACTTACGACGGGCAACCGATGAACGACGATTGGATCGGATCCTCGTACGTCGGCTACGACGGGCTCACGGATCTGGGAGACGTGCAGCGCATCGAAGTCGTGCGTGGTCCGGGCTCGGTGCTGTACGGCACGAACGCTCTGTCGGGGGTGATCAACGTGGTCAGCCGGGATCGCGAGAAACCCGGCGTCTCTGCCGGAATTTCCACGAATCAAACGGGCGTGGCGCGCGCGCGCGTTCGCGGCGACGTCGAGTTCGGCAAAGATGCCGGCGCTTGGGCTTCCGTAGCGCTCGGACGAGGCAATGGCCGGCAATTCCGTTTCCCCGAATACGTCGGCAGCCCTGGCGCCGAAGACGGCGTCGCTCGCAACGCCGACGGTTTCGAAGCCGGGACGTTCCGCGGGCGCGCCTTTTGGAAGTTCGTCTCGCTGCAATGGTCGACGCACTCTTACGAAAAGCAGCTTCCTACGGCCGAGTTCGGCACGAGGCTGGGAGACTCGCGAACCCGCCAGACCGATCGCCGCAGCTACGTCGAGCTGCGTGCGGAACCGCACGTCTCGGACAAGGTAGCGGTGCTCTCCCGCCTGCATTGGAATCATTACACGTTTCGCGGAGCGTACGCACGTGACGCGGCCGAGGGCGGCCTCGAAATCGACACCTATCGCGGCTCGTGGCTCGGCCTCGAACAACGGGTGGAGATCAACGCGACGTCACGCTTACGCTTCACCCTCGGCGGCGAGGGCCAGCTACACTATCAAGTCGAGCAGCGCGTGAGCGACGAAGACGGCGTGTATCTGGACGACACCGGCAAGAATGGCCGTCCGTTCCAGGTCGGCGCGCTGTACGCCCTGGCCGATGCGACGCTGAGCTCACGGGCCCAACTCTCGCTCGGCGCACGTTTGGATGCGTACTCCACGTTTGGCTCGTCGTTGAACCCGCGCGCCGCGCTGATCACCAAGCCCTACGACGCCGGCAACACGAAGTTCATCTTGGGCAAGGCTTTCCGAGCGCCCAGTACTTACGAGCTCTATTACAACGACAACGGGCTCACCCAAGTCCAAAGCCCGCGTTTGCGCCCCGAATCTCTGTATTCGTTGGAGGTCGAGCACGCCCATCGCTTTTCGGCGAGCGTGGTCGCGACCGCGGCGGCGTACGGCAACTATGCGGCACGCCTGATTTCGACCCTCGGCAGCGGCACTCAAGCCGACCCGCTGCACTACGAGAACGAGCGCTCGCCCCTGGTCGTTCTGGGCGGCGAATTCGGGCTGCGCCGCGAATTTCGCCAGGGGGCGATGTTTGCCCTCAGCTACGGGTTCTCACTCACACGCTTCTTGGAAACGAACGGTGCCGGGGATTTGGTGTCGCTAGAACCGGCCGCCAACAAGCGCTCGGTCGCCAACGCCCCCATTCATCTGGCTTCGCTCAAAGGCGCCATTCCGATCGTCAATCGCGCGCTCACTTTCGGGTCGCGGCTCACGGTCGAAGGACCGCGCTTCGACCGCTACGAGAACCGAACCGATCCGTCGCAAGGCAAGACTGACTCCGCCGTCATCCTGGATATGGTGTTCAGCGGTGAAGAGCCGCGCTTCGGTGTGCGCTATGCGTTCGGCGTCTACAATGCGCTCGATTGGCGCTACAGCGTGCCCGTGAGCACCGAGTTCGCGCAACGGCGGATTGCCCAAGACGGACGCACTTTCATGGCCAACTTGGACGTGAAGTTCTGACCGGGCTCAGAGCCGCAAGTCGAGCACCAGCGCGCGCAGCACTTCGGCGACGCTCGCCGCCTGCGCCGGGCAACCGCGCGATCGATACGGGCTCTCACCATCGGTGAGCTGCCCCACTTGGCCGAGCAACAGATTGCTCTCCGCCGCACCTTCGACGAGCGCCCGCAACTCGCCCGGCAAGTCTTGATCGTCGGGCGAGAAGCGCAGCGCGGCTCGCACATAGAAGCCGAGCAAATGCGCCCAGGCGCTGCCTTGATGATACGAGAACTCGCGCTCTTCACTGGTGCCCGAGAAAAAGCCAATGTAGCGGTTGTCGCTGGGCGTCAGGCTGCGTATCCCACGCGGGGTCAACAGGTCGCTTTGCACTCGGTCCAAGATTGCGCGCGTCTGCGTCGGGTCGAACAACTCCGGATCGACCGCGAGCGCGATCAGCGCGTTGGGGCGAACGCTCGGATCCGCCCACGCCTCGTCCGTATCGCGCGCTTCACTCACGACGTCGTACGGATAGTCGGTCTCGTGGCACCAGAAGCGGGCGCGGAACGCGCTGCGCGCGCGCTCCATCGTGCGTTCGGCCAGGTCGGCGAGCCGCTCGTGTCCATATTCGCGAGCCAGCCCGGCGAGCGTTTGTGCGCCGCGGGTCCACAGCGCTTGAAGCTCGATGGCCACCCCGCGACGAGGCGTGACCAGCTCCGAACCGACGTGCGCGTCCATCCAGGTCAACGCGACGCTGGGCGCGCCGTTGGCGAGCAAGCCCTCGGGCGTCAACCAGACGAAGCGCTTGCGCCGCGAGCGCACGCGCAGAAACGCGCGCACCAACGCCGGGTAGAGCTGCTCCTTCAACAGTGGATCGCTAGCCGGCAGCCGCAGGCGCAGTTCACGCGCAACCTCGAACAGCCAGAGCGTAGCGTCTGGCACCGGTTTTGCGCGCTTTTTCCCGGTGCTCAGCAAGGTCTCGGGCAGGAGCCCGAAGCGCATTTCGGAGAGCACCGTGGTCAGCGCACGCCGCGCGAGATCCATGCGCCCGCGCGCCAGGTGCAAGCCGACCACGGACAGCACCAAGTCACGGGTGTACACGGAGTGCCACGGGTAGCCCGCGAGAATCACCGGGTGCTTCACGGAGTCGGCACAAAACTGCTCCGCAGCAACGAACATCTGGCGCACACGTGGCGCGCGCGATGGACCGGGATCTTGCGCGAGCAAGGCCTCGCGCACCTCTGCCTGGAGATCGGCCGGAGACTCGGCGGGCAATGCGCCGACGGCCGTCACCAAGTACGCGGTGCGGTTCGGCTCGAGCACGAGTTCGAACACGCCCGGCGTCCACATGTCTTCCTGGAACGCGTTGCCGAGCCGGCGATCTTCCAAGTATTCGAAGCGGCGCCACCAATCGGGCGACCCCATGAAGACGCCGTCATGCTTGAACGCAACCGGCGGAAGCTCGGAGATCGGCTGCACCTCGACCGAACCGCCGCGAAGGAGCACGACTTGATTCATCGCCCCGTGCTCGACCATCAAGCCTCCCACGGGCCGTAGCGGCATGAGCGGGCGCATGCTCACCCGCGCCGGCACGCGGCCGCGCCACGTGTAGCCGATGATCATCGCGTTTTGGCCGCGCGCGAGGCACATGGTGCGCTCCAGGGTATGAGCGCCCAAGCGAAATACCCAGCGCGGCAAAGGATCTTGAGAGAAGCTTTGCAGTAGCCGATAACCGGGAGTCGGAGCCACGTTCGGGAACTGATGCGTCGCTAGGCGGTACACGCGACGTCGGTCATCGTCGACCGTGATGTTCGTCTCGGCGTGGCTCACGATTACGTGACGACCGAGCGGCGGGGCCAGGGCCGCGATGAACGCGCCGTGATGGCGGCGCGTGTGCATCATGGCGATCGTACTCATCGAGTACGCGCCCGCGCCGTTCGTGTGAAGCCACTCGCGTTCCGCGGGCAGCAGATCCGAGTGAGTCTCGACGAACGGCCACGGGCCGTCGTGCGCGCCGCGCTTCGCGTCGCGCGACTTCACCGTTGCCCTCGCCGTGCGAGCTCTGCTTCGGCCGCGGCCATCAGCACCGAGCGCGACGGTGACGCCGACAACCAAAGTTCGATGGCCAGCGCGGCCTGGGCGACCAACATGCCCAGGCCATTTTCCGCGCCAAGCCCGCAGCTTCGGGCGCGCTTCAGAAACGGCGTCGCGGCAGGATTGTAAATCAGATCATAGGCCAATGCGCTCTGGGGGATGTGCTCCCAGGGCACGATCTCCGCAAGTTTTTGGCCGTCGTCGGCGCCCGTCATGCCCGCGCTCGTGCAATTGACGATCAGGTCGACGCGCGCGAGCGCTTCACGAAAGCGGGACTTGGCACGGGCATCGCTTTCCGGCCACGCCAATAGGGAGACGCCGCGCGCGACGAACTCGTCTGCATGGGGCCACTCGGACTCGGCCACGCTGGGCAGGAACTTTCGCGCGGTGAGCGCGACTCGGTCCGCGCCTGCGTCTTGCGCGGCGGCGATCACCGCCGGCGCGGAGCCTCCATTGCCGATCACGAGCACGCGGCGCACCGATCCGGACAGTCGCTGGAACTCTTCGGCCAGGGCCGGCACGTCGGTATTATGGGCGATGATTGCGCCGTCCGCGCCCCGCACCAGCACGTTGGCGACACCCACACGCTGAACCGAAGGCGCAACCATGTCCGCCAGCTTCAACGCCAAACGCTTCCAAGGGATGGTCACGTTGGCGCCGGCAATCTCTCCGCTACGGAGGGCATCGACGATCTTCACCACCGCGGCTTCGTCCGGACAATCGGCGAGCTCGTAGTCGTGAGGCAAGCCGAGATCCCGATATGCCGCCCGATGAATCACGGGCGACAAGGAATGAGCCACTGGGTGACCGATTAGGACGAAACGCCGTATGTCCGCGGCCGCTTTCACGATTCCCGTCCTTCTACCCGAGTGCGCAGACGTCCGCTCCCGAGGCGTAATGTCACTTCGTCGCCGATGGCGACGTCTTCTACCGCGCGAATCGCGCGGCCGTCGGCGCGCGTCGCGATGGCATAACCACGGGCCAAAATAGTCAGCGGCGAGAGGCCGTCCAAGCGCGTCGCGGCGTCCGCCAGGCGCGCCTCGGCGCGGGCGATTCGACGGCGGGCCGCATTCTGCAAGCGCACGTCGAGCGGACCGAGATCGGCGCGGGCGCTGGCCAACACCGCTCGCGGATGACGCGTGTACAAACGACGGGTCAAAAACTCCAAGGTCGCGCGCCGCTCGGTCACGGCGTCACTCGCGTGCTGGCGCAGCCCGCTCGTCAGTTCGTCGAGCTCTTGCTGGCGTTCGGCGATCGTGAAACGCGGATCGGAGAGCCGGGCGCGGGCGCGCTCGATTTGCCCGCGAAAGCGTATAATGCGCGCCATCGCGGCGCGCTGCAGGGCGCCGTGGGCCCGCTGCCAGGCCGCGGCGCGAGCGCGCCCCTCCGGCACGACGAGTTCCGCCGCCTGTGACGGCGTGGCGGCGCGCACGTCCGCGGCGAGATCGGTGAGTGAAAAATCCACCTCGTGCCCGACGGCGCTGACGACCGGCACGCGAAAGCGCGCCACGCGGCGTACGACCCGCTCGTCGTTGAACGCCATCAAATCTTCGCCCGAACCTCCGCCGCGCCCGATGACGATTACGTCTAGACCGGGATAGCGTTCGAGCAAATTGAGCGCGCGAATCAGGCTCTCTGGCGCGCCGTCACCCTGAACCAGCGCGGGCGCCAGCACGATCTTCACGTCACCGCGGCGGAACGCAACGCTGACGATATCGTGGAACGCGGCCCCCGAAGCGCTAGTCACGACTCCCACCACGCGCGGCTCGCTAGGGAGCGGGCGCTTCCGGTCGGTCGCAAACAGGCCCTCTGCCGCGAGACGCTGCTTGAGTTGCTCGAGCGCCTCCAGCAGCGCGCCACGACCCACCGGGCGAACTTCGTTGACGACGAACTGCAGGCGGCCACGCGGCGCCCAAACCGTCGCTTGGCCGATCAGCTGCAGGCGCGCGCCCTCGACCAAGTGACGACGCGCGCGCAGCGCATTGAAGCGATACATCACGCACTCGATGATCGCGTCTTCGGTTTCGTCCTTGAGACTGAAGTAGACGTGGCCGCTCGGCGCGCGTTTGAGCGAACTGACTTCGCCCTCGACCCAAGCTCGGCTGGACGCGTCTTCGACCGACCGGCGCAGACGCCGGTCTAGTTCGGAAACACTGATGACCTCTTCCGGTCCGCGCACGGCACGGCCTATAGCAGCGCGAGCCCGAACAGGCTCGGCAATTGTTGCGGGCCACGGGCCTGCGCCCATTCCGCCCCGCGCGCTACTTGCAAACGGTGGCCGTGACTCGGACATTGTCGAAAAAGAAGTCGGTGCGGATCGAGGTATCGACGCTCGTCCAGAACAGCAAAGCGACCTTCTTGCCCGCCAGCGCCGCGACGTCTCGGCTGACGTTGATGCCGTCTTTGGTCCATGCGCGTAGGGTGCCCGTTTGCGCGTTGACGTTCGAAAGCGCACTGAGCGGCGCGCCCACCTGCACCAGGTTCGAATCGAGCAAGCGCAGCTCGAAGTAATCGTGATTCGCGCTCGTGGCGTTCTTGGTTTGGAAGTTGGTATCGACCGAAACCTGGATCTTGGTCGCTCCTACCGGGATGTTGATGAACGTGTACAACTCGGTCACCCCCGAGTCGAACTCACTGCCCGTCCAGGCCACGAAGTTGCCACCGAGCGAAGGCGGGAAGGTCGTGCCATTGCCACCAGCGCAGCCAGCTCCCGCACAATTGTAGATGATGTAGTAATCGCTCGACTCGACCCAGCCTTGCGCGTCGCCATCCATACCCGGGATCTCGAAGCCACCGTTTCCGAGGTTCAAATCTGCAGTGATCAGCGGGCTCTGTGAGCTGATGTCTACTTGCTGGCAATCGGCGACCGCATCGCACTTGTTCGGCTTGCACACATCGCCGCTAGCGGCGCATTTGGCGTCGGTCGCCACGTGCGAACACACGTGGTTGGTGCAGGTCTCGACGGTGCAGCTCACGTTGTCGGTCGGGCAATCGGCGCCCGACAGGCACTCGTAGCAAGTCGGCGTGCCGCCACTCGTGTCGCACAGCGGTTTGCTCGCGCTGCAGCCGGCGTCTTGCGTGACGCCGAGGCCCGTGTCCGCGCAAGGCAGGCATTTTTCCATATTCGTGCTGCCGTTGCACACACCGGTCGAGCACATGACGCCCGCCGCGACAGGCGTGAACACGCATTTCCCGGCCGTACAAGTCTCGCTCGTGCACTCGTTGTTGTCGTTGCAGTCCGCAGGCGCCGTGCAACCGCCGCAGGCGGCGTCGAGCCCCGTCCCCAAGCACACGGGCGCCGTCGGCGAGCAGCCAACATCCTGAGCAGTGCCGGCGGCGGTATCACGGCAGCGCACGCAGATGGCCTGCGCGTCGCAACTGCGCCCCGTCCCGCAGGCCGTGCCCACCGCTTCCGCTTCGTGCGAACATTCGCCGGCAACGCAGCTGTCCTTCGTGCACTCATTGGCGTCGTCGCAAGTGGAGGGACACGCTTCGTCCGGCTCGCCGCCACTCCCGGCCGACCCGCTGGCCCCTGCTGCTCCGCTAGCCGCGGAAGATCCGCCGCTCCCTGTCGCGGACCCGCTCGTGCCGCCAGTTCCGGGTTCCTCGCCCGCGCGGCCGCCTTCATTGTCGTCCCCGGAGCTGCCTCCGTCGACGCGACTTCCGGCGCTGTTTCCACCGCCTGCTTCGCCCTGGCCACCGCCACCGTCAGCGACACTGTAACCGCCGAGACCGATCAGGTTCCCACAACCCGCGACGATGCACAGGCAACCGAAGGGAAGACCCCAGAAAATGCGAGACGAGCCCAAGATGAGACGAACGCTAACACGCTACGTTCTGGCTTTCGACCGGCATGCGAGGGTGCGGCTCTCGGACCCGAGCCTCCATGCCCTGCACGGTCCTGCCGCCTCTTCTTGCCGCTTCTTCTTGCCGCTTCTGGCTGTGAGCTCGAAAACGGCTTTGTCGCCCGCGCGCGACGAGCAGGCCGGCGGGAACCTCACCGAACCGCGCGGCGCCACGCATTGATGCGGAGTCCAGAGTCAGCTGTTCGAGAATTGGCAATCGTGCCGGCGACGGAACTCGCCAGCAGCGGAGTCGCCGGAAACCGTCCATGCGAGTCGAGCTCGAGTTGGCATTGCCACCGAACACTGCTGTCTGCCGACCCGCGCGGGTTTGATGACGAACCCCAAGCGCGAACGAAGCAGACCGAGCCGAAGGAACAGTGTCAGCGGAGTCGCACGCTCGGGGATCCTGAATCCAATCGAATCGACTACAGCGCTTGCCAGCCGCTGGGCCGCGTGCGAGAGTCCTGCGATATGTCCTACTGCGGCGACACGCCTCAGTCATCCATGGTCGACGCGCTTGGCAGGTCGGGGGCAGAGCCTGACCCATCGCGCGCTCAGCCTGAAATCAGTGCGAACACGTTGGCTAACTATTTGCACCGGATCCGAATGTGGCAAACCAATACATCCCCACATCGCTCGGCTCGTTCGTCGACGAGGTCCCTCAGATGAAAGCGCTCAGCGTGTTTTGGCCACACCTGAAGCGTGTGGCGTTCGAAGAAGTCGAGCCACTGCTTTCCCGCGGCATCTTGGCGCAGGTGGCAGCTGGTCTTCCCGCGCAAAGCTTCAGCCGGACACGCACTGCTTTGCTCCGCCGCGCAGGGATGAAGATCGGACCGAGCTCGCTCGTCCAAGGGCCAATTCGGATCACGGGTGAGGGAAACCCCTGTGAGGAAATCTCCATCGGCACGTATACGTTGATCAGCGGCTCACTCCACTGCGATATCGGTGCGCCGATCCAGATCGGCAACCGCGTGCGAATTGGCCACGACGTCTCGCTACTCACCGTCGACCACCGGGTCGGCCCGGAAGAAATGCGCTCCGGCAAACGCAAGTTCGGCCCGATCGAAATCGGCGACGGTGCGTGGCTGGCGTCACGCGTGGTCGTCCTCCCCGGCGTCAACGTCGGAGCCGGGGCGATCGTCGCGGCGGGTTCCGTGGTCACTCGTGACGTGCCCGCGAACACCCTCGCGGTCGGCGTCCCCGCGCGCGTCGTCCGTGACCTGAACGGCCACGGCGATCCAGATGCACCGGTCGAAGCCGAATCCCCGGTTTCGAGCCGCCGCTTCATGTACCAAGCCTGAGCCTCGGCTGCGCTCGCGGCTCCGCGCCGTTTCGGGCATGCTCGAGGGCGAACCCAATGAAGCGTGTGTTGATTGCCAACCGCGGTGAAATCTCGGTGCGCATCGCGCGCACGCTGCGCGATCTAGGACTGGAGTCGGTGGCCGTCTTCACCGCC